>Ga0209961_1000007_pt1 | contig 85932 bp, 101 predicted proteins | sample SalPonA_B_H2O_MG_FD_185719 | JGI IMG/M metagenome (GOLD analysis project Ga0209961, IMG submission 185719) | Water microbial communities from South San Francisco under conditions of wetland restoration - Salt Pond MetaG R2A_B_H2O_MG (SPAdes)... | ecosystem: Environmental > Aquatic > Non-marine... | reverse complement strand
CCTGTGACTACCATCTTAGTACCGTTGCCTATACGAGTCAGTAACATTTTCATTTGCTGTTTGGTTGCGTTTTGCATTTCATCAGCGATGATCCAGCAATTATGGAATGTTCGTCCGCGCATATATGCTAACGGTGCTATTTCAATAACTTTATTGTATAGCATATCCTCAATTTGCTCCATCGTGTAATACTCTTGGAATACATCCATGATAGGTATTACCCATGGTGCCATTTTTTCATTTAAGTCTCCCGGTAAAAATCCATGTTCTTCGTCCACTGATACAGCAGGACGAGTGATAATGATTTTACTCACCTCCTTATTCATTAACTGTTTTATACCCATTTGTGTACATAGCAAGGTTTTACCGGTACCCGCAGGTCCAATAGCAAATACTATATTGCGACCTGGGTCTGCAAGATCATATAGATAATCTTCTTGCGCTATGTTTCTGGGTAAGATTGTTGGAATGCGTTTTTTGTGGATTGGTACCACATTTCCTTGATAGACTTCGTGATTACGAGTGCTATCTACTCGTTGGGGTTGTTTCTCAATGCGTTTTTTACGCGCCATTTTCGTTCCTCCAAATGGGGGATTTCAGAAATGAGAACCTCATGCTCTCATATATATACTTATCTTCGGAATTCATATTATGTCTGAAAATTAAGTATATCTCTTATATTACTATGTTATTAACGGTGTTGTCAATAGTAATAAAAATTATATTTCTATTGCGTACCCCTAAAATTTGTAGTATAATGTAAAGTACCAGCATATTGTGTTCAAAAGATAAATACATTCATAAGACTATTAACGGAGAATTTACAGAATGTCTACAATAGAAAACAATGAGATCCTAGATAATCTAAGACGCATTGACAAGAATACAACATTGTTGGATATGCTACTTGAGTTTGAGCATGTATTAGATAAGCAGGGATTATACGTTTACAAACATTGGAAACTGGGTGAGGTTGTTGATGGACCAAATCTATCACGACACTGGCTGTATGTTAAACTAATGTACCCATACACCAAAATGCCTGAACCAGTTGGAGCAAGACGTTTGACTGAATTAGGTTGTGAAGTGGAGTTTAACAAAGGCAAACTTAAAGTGCCAGTTGACCCTAAATCACCAGAAGATTTAGACGAAGAAGGCAAACCAATCTTGAAAGAACATAAGATATGGTTGATAGACATTTGGATGCCTCGCAAGTTCGTAGATGAATTTGCTGATGGTAAAGTATCACTAGGCGATGATGAGGTTGATACTGAAGAACTAAACCAAGCATACGATAGAGGCTTGGATGATGACACTAACGTGGCGCAACAGCAACAACAAGGGTAACTGACATGAAAAGAAAGATTTACGAAGGAGTAGCAGAGGGTGACCTACAGTCACTTGTTAAAAATGTTGTAAGCATAGGCGAATATGAACCTAAAACTGGCACAAATAACGAAGTGATGGTTATAGGTTTCTATGTTGTAGACGAAGCGCCAGCAAATGATTTGGCAGTGTTTATTGAGCGTGGAACCTCAGGAGCACTAGACACAGAAGTTTCACCAAACCCTGATGACGAAGGTTATTACATGGTGTTTGTTGAAGTTGACAACGACACAGACGCAATGACTAAAACATTTGAAATTATATGTGATGCGTCTAGGTTGACAAACCTCGAAGAATGGACATTACAGTTCTATTCAGGTAAAGAAATAACATTAAAGGAGAAAGATATTAACGCATGGCTAAAGAGCAACCGTTAGAATTTGAAGGCATCGTAACTGATGTAATGGCAGGCGGAAGATTCACAGTAAAACTGGAAGATAACGACCACGAAATCTTGGCAACATTGTCGGGTAAAATGAGAACAAACAATATTAAAGTCATAATGAGTGACAAGGTAAAAGTAGAAATGACTCCGTATGATTTGTCTCGAGGCAGAATAGTATTTAGGTACAAATAATGTTTACAGCACTAATAGGTAAGTACAAAGTGTACATGGTAATGGCCGCAGTATTTGGCACATTCGCATTGGTTGCTTACTTCTATTACAAAAACACACAAGCAGAACTAAAGGCGTATGCAGTTCAAACTGCTACGCTTGAATCAGCACTAGAACAACAAAAACAAACGACAGACGCACTAAAACGAGATATAAGATTGATGCAAGATACGCTAACGTATCTAAACAACGAGTTTGAAAAATCTCGTCAGGCTGTTTCTGATATACAAGTCGCACTATCCGAAAATAGTGACGGCAGCAAACGGGACATTGGTAAAAATGCCATCGAGGATCCCATAGGCGTTGAAGAAGCAATAAATATAGGCACAGATGAAGTGTTTAGTTGTATATCTTCACTAAGCCAAAACGGAGGTAATGAAGGTGATAAGGCTATTATTCGTTGTCCTAGCGACAATGCTACTGGCGGGATGTAGTATATTTGACCGCATAATTAATGTTGATACTGCCCCAATAGAACGTCCCCAACTTGTTGTTCCCGACATTGAGGAATTTAACTCTAGACCCATACAGTGGATTGTAGTAACCGAAGATAATGTCCAACAAATTTTTGATGACCTTAAAGCACAGAATGTAGATATCGCATTATTTGCATTAACTGATGGTGATTATGAAAACCTTGCATTGAATATGGGTGATATCATAAAACTTATTCAACAGCAAAAGGCAATCATAGCGGCATACAAACAGTACTATGAAACGCAAGAGTGACCCCCATAGCATATTAGGAGTTTCTAAATTTGCCACAATGAACGAAATAACTCATGCGTATAGGAAGTTAGCGTCCGCGTTACATCCAGATAAAGGCGGTGATCCGGAGAAGTTTATGCGAGTGCATGAGGCGTACAACACATTAAAGACGTTGCCAGAGAAACAAGGCATTATAAATATGGAAATTATTTCCACTCCAAAAGAACTTGTGTCTTTACTAGGAGAAAAAGTTGTGCTATCATATAAAGATATAGAGTTTGAAATTGTGATACCATACACTACACGAGTCGGCGACACAATCAAAGTACACAACATAATTGAAAATATAGATTTATCAGTTAAAATAAAGGACAGATATGAGCAATAATCAAGATAGAGTAAATGAAACAATAGACCGTGCAATCGATAAAGCGCAGTCACTATCACATGAATATGTTACATTGGAGCATTTGCTTTATGCTTTGATGGACGATGATGACGTATGTTCATTTTTAGGTGTGCTGGGTGTTGATTCTGACGCCGTGTATAACGATTTGGAACAGTACCTTGAACAACGCACTGATATCCCTACAGCACCGGATTCTCCGCCAAAGAAAACACTTGCTATGGACCGAGTATTCAATCGTGCTGTAACACAAGCAATCTTTAATGGCAAGCAAATGTTGTATACTCGTGACATTCTAGTATCGCTTCTAAGTGAAAAAGATTCGTATGCTCATTTCATTCTAACTAAAAATGGTGCTACACGAGATAAAGCAATTGAAATTATTACACAAGAACATCAACAGCAGATGGGCGCACATGGTCAGCAAGGTCAGCAAGGACAACAGCCTGTTCGTTTTGAAGACTTTTGCACAAATCTAAATAAAGCAGCCGCCGAGGGTGCTATTGACCCCATCATTGGCAGACAAGAAGAACTCACAGAAGTAGCAGAAGTATTGGCTCGCCGTAAGAAAAACAACATTATCATTGTTGGTGAACCAGGCGTAGGTAAAACTGCTATCGCCGAAGGTCTTGCACTAATGATTGTTGAAGGCAATGTACCGCATACACTTGAAAACAAGATTGTGTACTCACTTGATGTTACTGCAATGGTCGCAGGTACTAAGTTCCGAGGCGAATTTGAAGAACGTGCTAAAATTGTGTTTGACCAGTTGTCAGAAAAAGACAATGCTATTCTATTCATTGATGAAATTCATATGATTATGGGTGCAGGCAATGCAGGAAGTTCAAATATTGATATTGCTAACTTGCTGAAACCTCTACTTGCGAGTGGCAAACTTCACTGTATTGGCGCAACAACATCCGAAGAGTATCGTGAAAACTTCGAAAAGGATCGTGCGCTTCAACGCCGATTCCAACGTCTAAACATTGACCAGCCAAATAACGCCGATACGAAATTGATTCTTCGTGGCATCAAAGAATACTATGAACACTTCCACGAAATTGAATATACCGATGAAGCACTTGACGCTGCCGTAGACCTTGCTGAACGTTATATCTTCAACAAGTACAACCCGGACCGTGCTTTAGATGTAATCGATGTAGCGGGCGCACAAGCGAAGTTACACCAAACAACAACTACTATCACAATAGATGAGGTTCGTAAGGCTGTTTCTAAGATTGCGGGTATCGCAATTGATATGATAGATGCGAAACAAAATACAAACTATGAAAAACTAGAAGGCAACATCAAAGGCAAACTGTTTGGACAGGATGAAGCAGTAGAACAACTTACAGAGGCAATCTTCATTGCCAAAGCAGGTATGCGACCACGCAATAAACCCATTGGGTCATTCTTGTTTGTTGGGCCAACTGGCACAGGTAAGACAGAACTATGTCGCCAACTTGCTGATAACCTAAATGTTAAGTTGCGCAAATACGACATGTCTGAGTACATGGAATCGCATTCAAGTGCTAAACTTATTGGTGCTCCTCCAGGTTATGTTGGTCACGGTGAAGGCGGCACTGGTAGCGGCAAATTAATCAATGACATTGAGGAATCACCAAACTGTATTCTACTACTTGACGAAGTTGAAAAAGCACACCCTAGTGTAATGAACTTGTTACTACAAGTTATGGACGATGGTAAACTTACATCTTCCACTGGCAAAGCCGCAGACTTTAGTAATGTGATTCTTATTATGACTTCAAACTTGGGTGCGGCACAGGCGGCTAAACAAGGCATTGGTTTTAGTAATGACCACGATGATGCGAGCACTGTGGCAGTAGAAAAGTTCTTTAGTCCTGAATTCCGTAACCGTCTTGATGCTGTGGTTCAGTTTAAAAATCTTGGTAAAGATCACATCACCATGATTGTAGATAAATCGATGGATGAACTAAATACATTACTGGAAGATAAAAATGTAACTATCTCACTAACTGATGAAGCAAAATCATGGTTATGCGATAAAGGTTATCAGAAGAATATGGGTGCTCGTCCTCTAGGACGAGTGATACACGACAGTATTAAGAAACCTGTTTCAAAAGAAATACTGTTTGGCAGACTGGCAGATGGAGGCACTGTGGCCGTAGGGGTCACAAACGGAGAATTAACGTTTGAGTACAATACGTAAATCAACAATTTATACACCGTATTTTGGCAAGTACGCATACAGAATACGGTTTATAAAACTTGCGAGATTTGCTAATCGCTTGTTGGAGTACGCCATCCACGGTAAGGAAATAATAAAGTCGCATTGGATGTATCATAGTATACCGTACATCCATGAAGTTTATCCCAGAACGCAGGAAGAATTGGAATCAAGATTAGAGTTAGCCAATATACTACAAATAATGGCAGCCACTGACAAAGAAAACCAATTACTGGTACACCATACAAAAGCATCTTTTTTGTATTTGCGTAAGAAAGAAGACTACGACCAATACCTACAATCAATAGACCATAAATATATTTTAGATTGTACTGAACCGGAAAATGATAGGGTACTAACCATACATGAATCATTACATAAGAATGACGATTTGCGTAAAACATTATACTTCAACAAGTACAAACACAAACTAACATTTGAAACAATAAACAACAATGTTTCACACCTGGATGTTAGCAAAATAGCCAGAACATTAGAATCAAACACTGATATCAAACTAAATAAACCTATGAGGGATGCTTTAGATTTTACTCACATGTTTTGGTGGAGATACCGAGAACATTGTATATATTGTTTGGACGAATCTGCACTTATGTACGCACTACTTATGGTAGGAGACGATGTTAAGCGCATTCAAAATGCTGTTCTATTTTCAGACCTAGTGTAAATCTCGCATATCATTCCTATTTGATAAATAAGTATGTAACAGATAAAAGCGAGGATATAATCATGGCTAAAATCAAAGAAGAACTATTGTTGATTAAAGTTTCAACTATACACAAAGATAGTGCGGATAACGATGGTGTTATCACGGATGAAATCATTTCTACAATAGAGCAAGTTGTTTCCGAATTGATAGGTGACGGCGCAGTGATTGAAGTTGAAACAATATCAAACGAGGAATGAATTAAATGGCACGTAAAACTACGGTCCTAATGGGAAATAGTGGGACAAAATTGAACTTAATCGGAGATCCAGTCCCTGGAGATAGTTACTATGGATACACAGATGGAATACATACTGTTGCTATCTATGGTGAAAACTTAACCGGTCGCATTCGTATTCAAGGGACATTAGCGAAGCATCCGACCGAAGAAGATTGGTTTAACATTTTGTTAAGCGGTATTCCATACCGTGACTACACTGAGTTTACCGGTGTAGAAGGTTTTACTTTTACAGCCAATCTAGTATATTTAAGAGCCGTGTTAGACCGCGACTCTTTTGGTATCACTGATGTAGCGGAAGCAGGGTACGTTGAAAAGATTTATATGAATTATTAAGGGGCAAAATATATGAGTATTAACGCACAACCATTTGACCCGGCTTTCAAACTAGTAGGAACATTAGAAGAAGGTCAGGTACTAGCATTTGATGTTAGTGAAAACGCATTTGTAAATGCGTACACTGACGGGACAACGGCAAACGCAAATGTTGCCACAATAACAACTATAACAAATACAGGCGCAGGTGCGGGAATATCAGCAGGTGTCGTTGGTAGTACACTTTCACTAAAATCACTAGTTGAAGGTCCAGGTATTACTATAACAGATAATGGCGACTCACTGGTAATCGAATCCGCCATAGTGGATCATCTTCAAACTGGTACTAACTTAGGTAGCGGCGCCCCTGTTTTTGCTCAAGTTAATACTAGTAATCAACTAGAATTCAAAAGTATCGCAGGCGGTACCGGTGTCAATATCACAGATAACGGTCAGACTATCACCGTAAATATCGATAGTCAATTTGGTCAAGGTACATTCTTAGAAATAAGCAATAACCTTTCTGATTTGACAGATATGAATGCGGCTCGTAATACGTTAGGCGTTATGTCTATAGCCGAAGCACAAGGTTCATTTATTAGAACCGATGCATCTTCTCTACCTGAACAAGATAGATTATACGACATTGGTTCTCCTCTACGTAGATACAATGATATCTATGCAGAAACATTCCAAGGTACTGCGACATTAGCAGACAACCTAACTATCACAGGCCCTACAGGTAGTGTGTTAGTATACGATGGTAATCGTTGGGTAGCAGGCAATGTGCCTACTGTTTCTGGTAATACCGGTTCTACATTCAGCGGCGACTACAACGACTTGGCTAATACTCCTGACCTATCAGGGTATCTTACTGCCGGCTCATTAACAAATGAATTCGTAAGTCTAACTAGTAATTCACACCCTGATGTTGACAAAGCATATGATATTGGTACTCCACAATACCGTTATAACGATATCTATGCAGAAACATTCCAAGGTACTGCGACACTAGCAGATAACCTAACTATTACAGGAAACGTAGGTGATTTCTTACGTTATGATGGTACACGTTGGGAGGCGGGTCAAGGTCAAACACTAACTCTAAACGGCACAATCTTAGAACTATCTGAAGGCAACTCTGTTGACCTATCAACTATGGTAGCAGGTGATTGGGCAACAACAAGTTATGTTGATAACGCAATTTCTGATGTTGTAGGTCTTGCTCCGGCAACACTAGATACACTACAAGAACTTTCTGAAGCAATTGGTAACGATCCTGCTTTCTTGAATAATATTACTTCTATCTCAAGTGACTTGCAGGATGAAATAGACCGTATTGAAGTTGGTGCAGGATTAGATGCTTCGGGCTCATATGTTGCTGACTTCACAACTAATTACTTACAAAGTGCCACTTCACTGAAAGATGCGGATAAGAAACTTGATGCTGAAATCAAAGCATTGAATGATACTGTTGCTGGTCTATCAGGTGGTAGCACAGGTACATTAGCAAATGTTGCATACAGCGGCGATTATAATGATTTGATTAACAAACCAGTAGGTACCGGCGGCGGTTCTGCGATGGTAGAAACGTTCAAAATCAACTACGCAACTGACGGCACAGTTTCAAGCATTTCTGATGCGTCTACTGGGATTTCGGGCACAACAGTTGCGAGTAGTGCCGGCGGACTAGTTGAAATTGAATTCAACGGTTACAATTTCCCACCAGCAGGCACTATGATTTACGGTTACGTTAAGGCAACAAATGAATATGTTGTTACTCCAGTAACTAAAGATATGACTACGCGTAAATTGTCAGGCGGAACTAATGGCGACTCGTTTGGTAACCTAGGCAATGCGAAGTTTACACTAACACTAACAGAAGCAAACACCGGCGCGTCTCGTACATTCGGTAGTACAACACACGCTTGGGTCATGCTAACAATGGTAGGATAAGGATTATAATATGTCTACATTAAAAACAAGTTCACAGGATCTAAACGTCCCAGCAAAGGTTATGCCAGCAACTGTTAATACACTGGTAGCAACTGATTACTGGGAGCATGACGATAATCTTGGTGACAAATGGTGGGAAGGCGGTGATAACCCCCAACCATACCGCTGGGAAATTACTGTAACACTAGTACCGGTAGAACATGGTTCTCACTTGACTAGAACACCTTATAGATTCAATGGACTTGACGTAATTGTAGGCGATTATATCGCAGGTTCGACTGACGGTAAAGCCGTTCAAATTGTTAGCATTTTAGAAAAAACTGATACACAAGTTCGTTGTATTGTAGAAGACGTATTACGTTACAACACTTTCCGTAACCCATCAGGTGTAGGTATATTCACTGTTCCAGGACAAGTTGTAATATTCCAGTTGAATGAGTTTGGTGAACCAATGATTGATCCACTGCCTATTGGCGTGGTATCAGAAGACTTCTATCCTAACGTAAACTCACGTTTTAAATATCTAAACCTACGTTCACACTTTGTACTAGATAAAGAAAACCACGGGTTTCAAGAAGGCGATGTTATTGCTATTTCAGATGATGGTGTATTTGAACTATCGGACAGTTCTAACTTAGACAAACTTATTGGTACCGTATCACACGCAGGTCCAGGACCAAATAAATTCATGCTTAGACCTCTAAATGGTTTGATTGATTTTGTACCAACATTGCCAGGAAACGCAGGTGACTTTATATATGCATCATCAGATGGTAGCGGAGACCTTACTGTCAACAATAGCGGCGCTCCTATATTTCTAAACATTCGTGCCGCAATCCCATCTACTGTATTGGGTGAAGTAGAAAATGCTACAACATCTGCCGGCAACGTTATTGAAATAAACGATGTACAAGTAACCATGAGTGGCACAACTCTAGCAACGGCAGCAAACGATATTAATTTGTTAGAAAGTTCACATGGTGTAATTGCTAGTGTTATACCATCGCCAACAACTGCTTTTTCTGATAATGTATCCTACACATCAGCATATGGTCTAGTAGGCGGTTATGCACCGTTTTCTGCCTCATTCAACGGCACAGTTGTTAACTTTACAACAACATCTGCTGGTCAATCAACATATAATCAGCCAGTAGCAATTGCGGAAGACATGGCGTATGACATTAATAACGCAAATATTCCTAACATTGATGCGAAAGCAATAGACAACAAACTGTACATCTATGAACGCACCGGGTCTGCTCTAACGATTGCCAATGTAACAAACGATACAAACAACAATCCATTCGCAGGTTCAGGTTCTATCGCTTCTGTAGGTTTATCATATGCGGCAACAACTAGCGAAAACTTATTATTGACTCGTTCAAATGGTGGTGAAATTTTGCTACGTAATATTTCCGGTACATCATTAGAAGACTTTGGTATTGTATCAGGACACAACGGGCATTACCCTATTGGACTAAATGTTGAGCAAGGCATTCGTACTACTCACATCGTAGTAGTCGCTAATATACCTGCTCGTGACGCACTTGATAATCTACTCGTTGGTGACCAAGCATATGTTATTGATGCAGGCGAAGGCGAATGGGGCATGTATCTATGGGATGGTACTAATTGGGTTGTTATTGCGACTCAGGATAGTGCGGCAACTGATGCCAACTCTCTGTCACATACATTTACAATGCCACTAAATACAGGTAACGATTTAGATACGGTCTTAATGGGTCGTATCAGCGATAATTCTCGTGTAGTGAGTGTTCTGGTTGAGGTTATAGAACCATTAACCGGTGGCACTTCTACTCCAGAATTTAATTGCGGCACAGCGGCGCAATTTGATATATTAGCCAATGATGAATGGTTCGACTTAGAACTTCAAGGATCTTATGCGGTCACTCCCGACTTCCACTATGCTGGGGCGACGGAACTTGAATTATTTTCGACACTATCCCATTATGGCGCTACCGCTGGCGAAATTAAAGTAACAATTTCTTACGTATAATTAACGTATTAGATAACTATTTTGATTTCGTGTATAAATAGATATAACAGAGTTTTTGAGGGAATTAACTCTGTTTTAATTTTCACCCTGATGTACAATTCCAGGAAAAATTTTTTAACATCCATTAATTAATAATATTTAAGGAGATTTAATAATGGCTTCAATTAAAAATTTCGGTATTTCAGGCGTTTCATCGGACGTACAATTTGGTAAGGGCAATGGTCGCGTAGTATACAACGCAAACCAAGAAGCAGGCGACACAGGTGACACGGGTCGTTTCCGTATTACCGCTGACGGTTCTTCGCTAATGAAACTACAAGTTGCTGAGCCGTTTGCTAACACAGACGCCGCGACAAAATTTTATGTAGATGACGCTATCTCAGCAATTTCAGGTGCTGGTTCAATTGCTGATATCGAATCTGATATCGCTGCAATCACTGCTTCAGTTGGTCTAACAACTGATGCTAACGGTCGCGTAGAAACTTACAATGCTGCCACAGTATTCTCTGGTGACACTTACCTATCTGGTACTGACACTGACATTCTAACTGCTCTAGGTACTCTAGATTCAGCGGCTGCTGGTATTGATACTAACGTAAGCAACATTGAAACTTCAATGGGTTCTATGATCGATGCAAACGGTAACTTCGTTACTACTGACCTATTGAATAGTAACTCTATGACTAGTGCTACTAACGTTACAGAAGCACTACTTGCTCTTGACTCTGACCTACAAGCATACCAAAATGCAGTTTCTACATCTGCTGGCAGCATCATCGATGCTACAGGTGCATGGTCGGCTGCAGGTCTAGCAGGTACTTCTATGGACGGCGCTGTTTCTCTAGAGGCTGCTCTTGTTGCACTAGATACTGCTATCGAAGGTAAAGATACTCTAGCAGAACTACTAGATACAGAAATCACTGCTGTTGCTGACAACCAAGTTCTAACTTGGGATGCTACTGCTAACGCTAACGCTGGTGCATGGGTTAACTCTGATGACCTATTCCTAAACGGTGAACTAGTTGTAACTGGTAACGTTTCTGCTCTAGCAAACCTAGTACTAAACGCTGATGCGACTGGTGCGGCTACTGATGATGCTATCATCATGGTAGAACGTGGTGATGATCCAAACGTTGACATTCGTTACAACGAAACTGACAACCAGTGGGAATTCACTAACGATGGTACTACTTACTACCCATTCCTATCTACTGCGGATGTGTTTGGTGGTCTATCTGTAACAAACAGCGAAGGTTCACTATCTTCACTAGCATTCAACTCTACTACTGGCGTATTCACTTACGACGGTGTAACTGATGCTGAAGTTCGTAACCTACTAAGTGCTACTAACGTTACTGCTGATGCTGGTGGTTCTATCGGTTCACTAACTTACAATGCTACTACTGGTGTATTCAACCTAGACTTATCTGCTACTGATATCGGTGGTGCGATGGTCGGTGGTGTTGGTGTAACTCTAACTGATGATTCACCTAACGACGGTGTATTCGAAATCAACATCGGTCAAGACGTTTCTACAACTTCTGATGTTACTTTCGCTAACGTTTCAGTTAACGGTACTCTATTCACTGATGACGTAACTGCGGCTACTGTTACTGCTTCTGGTGACGTTGTTGTTCAAGGTAACCTAACAGTTTCTGGTACAACTACTACAGTTAACACTGAAACTATCAACCTAGCAGACAACATCATTACTCTAAACAGTAATGAAGCAGGTACTCCATCTCAGAACGGTGGTATTGAAATTGAACGTGGTACTGAAACAAACGTTGCTCTACGTTGGAACGAAACTTCTGACAAGTGGGAAGTAACCACTGACGGTACTAACTACTTCGAAATCGGCACCGACGCTGACAAAGATGTATACGTTGAACGTGCGGCTCTAACAAATGCAGGCGGTTCTATCGGTACTATTGCTAACGTTTCTGGTCGTACTTACTACGCTTCTAAAGTAACTGTTACCGTTACTACTGCGTTTGACGGTACTGGTCTAACTGTTACTGGTGGTGGTCAAACTCTAGCAACTTCGTCTGACATTGACGAAGCAACTGTAGGTACTTACGTAATCGAACAAGATTACCAAACTGCAATGACTGCTGGTGGTGCTATCGCTCTAGCGACTGGTTCTGCTACTGCAGGTGCTGCAATCGTAACTGTTGAGTACGTTGCTGTCTAATTTTATTAGATAGATAATATCGACTAAAAGAGACCTTCGGGTCTCTTTTTTTGCCTCTTTTTTCTTTACAAAGATAAATAGATATAGTATAATGAGGGAATACGTATGACTTATATGTGGGAAAGAGCACCGGAATATTTTAGCAGATGGAGAATTTTTCCGAGAATATTTATTAGCATGTACATTTATTTGCTATGGAAAGTATCTGTATGGTTTATGAATTTGCCCGCCCCAACAATGGAACAAGCAGGTTTTGTTTCTGTTATAGTAGGTTCAGGTGCGGCATGGTTTGGCTTATATGTTAATAGCGGTAATGGGTTTAAGGTGGATGCACAACAATCCTATAACGTACCGAACCAAAGTGAACCAAAATACACTCAGTATACAGGGTCGTTTGGTGGTAACAAAAACTCGCCGGGATAACACTTATATAGGAAACAACAAGTAATGAACAAAAATAAGTTCAGACATTATCTACGATTAAGAATGGATGAAGAATTGGATAAACATGCTATCCGAGGTCTAATTACAGTATTGCGTAAAACAATACCTAATATATTCAGCCCACTTATCGAAGGTGCAGTTGTACTACATCGTGTTAATACCGACGGACATGCATATGATTTTAAAATGGATCGTAATGTAACCTCAGACGAAGCAGAAGTTATCTTAGAGTTAATTAATGAATGGACTCAATTTGATTACATCATGGAAATTACAACTAGCGAAGCATACGATTTGCCATGCGGGGAAGACGAACAAGATATTACTGCAATGAACCACAATCGTTGGGTTCAAAAACAAGTGAACGGCGGATGGAGATATGGATTGGTATTTAATGAAGAATTGAAAACAGATCCTAGACTAAGACCTTATCACGAGTTATCCGAACGATTGAAAAACTTATAAAGGCGACCATATTATGTCTGGAACAAAAAGAGTATACGACATTGATTCAAGTGAGTATTACAAATTTTTCGGCATAGAACAAAAATTTTCAATCAGTGTACGAAGTCTAACTTCCCACTATAAACGTATATGTGGCATACTTTCAAAAGAAGGCGATGTTATTAAAAACAACAAACTATCGTTTGCGAAAACAGGATTTGAAACACTACTAAATCCCATATCAAGAGCCAAATACATTTTGAAGTTGAAAGGGTTCGATGATTTTAATGACACTAACCCAACTACTGATATATCTATTGCCAGTCAATTGAAATTACAACTAAAAAATTCAAATGACATAGAAAGTATAAACTTATTGATAGGCGAACTAAAAGAACAGTCTGATTTCATTATAGAACAAATTAGAAAAAACATTGATGTGAAACAAAACTATAGAGTTGCGTCAAGTTTTGTGACTAGATGGTATGAATTGCAAAAAATATATAAACTTGCAAAAGAGAAACGTAAACTCATTGGTGTCAATGCAAAATTAATACCAATAGAAACTTAAGTCGGGAGATGGTATGACAATATTTTTAAAATGGTGGTTAATATTTTGCTTATCTATAGCAACTATAGTAACCTCTCACTTTCTGGGTATGACCCAAGAACTATTAGACAGCGATATAACAAGACTCAGTTTTGTAATTGTAGGTCTTTTTGTAATAACAAGTATGTATATGGGCAAAGCCGCGTACAACAAGCAACATGACCAAGACTATCAAACTGGATTGTGGGTAGGAAATTACGTATATGAACTACTACCTATATTAGGTCTAATAGGGACAGTTATCGGTTTCATCTATATGTTTGGTGGTAGTTTCAGTACGATGGACCCGAGCGACCAAGATTCTGTCAAAGACGCACTGATAGCAATGGCCGCAGGCATAAGTACAGCATTGTACACTACACTGTTAGGTATGATTACGAGTGAAGTGTTAAAACTACAGGTTATAAACTTAGAAGGTCGTTACGATGCAACCGAAAAAACTGACACCTAAAATAAACGATACCAGTATAAAAGATGTACTGTTTATTATTGTTATTGGACTGGCGTCACTATTTGTTATTGCATTCTTACTAATCAATCCGCCAACCAAGAAACATGATGCCCCTAAGAAAGCAGAATATCTTTTTACTCTTGAATGGCATAAAGATTCAACTGATGATTTAGATATATGGGTTCTTGGACCTCAAGGAAATGTTCTTTCGTTCCGTGATAAATCAGTAGGCCTATTACATCTTGAACGTGATGATTTGGGCATGTCTAATGACAAATACAAAGAAGATGATGGAACTGTACATTATGTAAGGTTTAACCGTGAAGTTGTTACTATGCGAGGACTGCAACCAGGTAAGTATACTATAGCAGTTGGTGTATATCAAAACACGTTTACGCTGTTAGAATCTATACAAAAAGGCGGTAAATCAGAAAGAGTTAATTACTCTCCCAATGACCAAAAGTTGTTGGATACCAAACAATTTACAGTGAACATAATTAAAATGAATCCTTCATACAAAGAAGTATATTCAGTCACGTTGCCATACAGACTAAAAGGACAGGAACTAACTATAGCAAACTTTGAAATAAATGATAACGGTGACATAGTATCTTTGGATACTTACGACAATCCTTTCATCTACCGCAATACCAAAGGCGGTGGGGTTGAACGCGCATCTGAGAATTAGAGGACGACATGAATTTACTAGAACTAACACCCATACTAATATCACTAGGATTTCTAAGTCTATTACTGTTATGGATTGCCATAACAAATCGAAAGAATCCAAAATTACTAATGGTTATTATACCAGTAACTATACTGGCAAACCTAACGGTATTTTTTACATTTGACCGATTGTTAGGTTACCCAGTTGTGGGTAAAATACCTGATGGTAGTTTATACATACATCATGTTGGTAGTATGGACAAAGAGTGGATGCATGTTTGGGTCTATGAAAAAAATGATGACAACAATATTTCTCCAAGAGCATACAGCATTCCAAACACAAAGAACAATCGTAAACAAATGGAACAGGCTCGCAAAAAAGGGGAGCAAGGAGTACCACAACAAGTTCAGGAACAACAAGTTAAAGGTTCCAATGTGGATACAGAAAAAACAGAATACGAAATGTACGACTTTGATCCTGTGCAGGCAATGTCAAAAAATGGAACAGAATAATAGTTGACTGATAACCTTTAGGATGCTATTATTAGAATAATAAAGAGTGAAATACTATGCATAAACTAATACAAAAACACGACGGCGAAAAACTAGTTTACATATGGCAAGATAATAATCTCAACCATTTAAGTCCTCCATTCGATACACTTGAAGAGGCTGAAAATTGGTTTATAAAGTCAAAACACTATGACGATAAAAATACTGAATCTAGAAGAATTAGACACCACGATGTTGACAGACGACATCCCAACGACCGTAGAAAACGAATATCTATGATGCCTGATAGACGAACAAGTCCATACGGTAGACGCTGGCGAGACGAAATAAACAAGTTTAGGAAATAAGCAAAAGCGGGATTGTCCCGCTTTTTTCTCGGATAGACATTTCTCACCTAAAAGATAAATACAATAAAGACAAACTTTAACTAGGATTTGATTTTGTAAATGAAAATAGCAGAAATTATAACAGAGAGTGTACTATTCGAAGCAAAGCAACTAGGCAGAGCATTCAATCACCTCGAAGACCTTGTATTTTTTCACGGTAGTCAAGGAACGATTGAAGCATTGGATCACCTAAGAGACATTGCTACAGAAGAAGGTGCAAAGTCTATTCGTATGAAATGGGATGGTTCACCTCAAGTATATTGGGGTCGTGAACAAGCAGGCGGGCCTCTTGTATTGGCAGGACACAATGGTTGGGCACGAGGTGCTAAACACAGTAATCCAGCAGACATAGAAGATTTTATCGCAAATCAATCTGGTAACCCTAAGACGCCAGAAGAGAAAGCAGAACGTGGAGCATTTGCTAAACAATTTGCTAATCTATATCCACTATTTGATGCCGCAACACCAAAAGACTTTGTTGGTTATGTATATGCGGATGCGCTGTTCTTGACTAGACCAGAACTAAAAGATGGGATATATACATTCTGTCCCAACCCTAAATCACAAACTTGCTATCATGTAAGACAAGACAGTGAACTAGGTAGAAGAATAGCACAATCAGAGGTTATGGTTGTGGCACATGCTTTCTTCCCAGAGTTTGGTATGCCTGACCATGAACAACAACCACTATCTGACTTTAGTGAATTCAACAAAACAAGTAAACTTATCGTGCAAGGACCTATATACAACAGCAAACCTGTTAAAGTACAGACTACCGCAATTGACAAAGTAGAAACATTCCTAAAGTCTCATGCTAATAACATTGATAAGTTCCTAGAAAGTATGAAAGGTCTAGGAGATTTAAAAGAAATACTGTACAGATTCGTAAACCAAACAGCAAAAGCAAAACGTTTGGACCATCTGAGTGATGCAGAGTTTTGGAAGTGGCTAGAAACAAGTAAAGTTAGTTTGCCGAAACAACAACGAATTAAAGAACTAAATGACAATACAAAAGCATTACCAGCAATCTTTACACTAATCAAAATGATTCAACGAATGAAAGACGATATTATTGACCAAGTGGAAGGCGAGCAAGGTGATATTTGGGATACCAACGGTGAAGGCCGTGTACGTTATGCCGACGATAGAAAACAATTCGGCAATGTTAAACTAGTACCAAGAAAAAGGTGGACACCATAATGAGAATATATAATCTATTTGAAGGTAAAGAAAACACTGTTGGTATTATATTTGGCAGGTTTAATCCGCCACATAAAGGGCACGTTGCTGCTTGGGAACTGGCGAGTCAAAATGACGAATGGTATGTAAGTACTAACCCAAGTACTGTGGGACCAAAAGATCCACTACCACTAGAAGTTAAAAAGCAAGCAATGTTTGCTATGATGCCAGAGATTAAAAATCATTTTGTAACAGAACAAAGTTGGTTAACATTGGCAGCAATGGTATACAAGAAACACGGATCTGTATCATTAATAGTATACACAGACGAAGATTGGGTAACGAAAACATTACAGAAGTACAATGGTGATGAAGGTGCGCATGGTAAATATGCGTTTAAAGACATTATACAGCACCCTACGCCACGATTAAGTAGTGCAACAGATGTACGTGAAGCAGTATTAAATCAAGACCCTAAGGCATTTGAAAAAGCAACGGGTGTGCCTGCCAGCACTAAAGTTGGAGGTAAATCATATTTTGATGTGGTATCAGAATACTTGTTACCATATAAAGAATTAATTGACGCAAAAGCAAAAAAAGCGAGGAAATAAACAATGGCAATTTTCAGTAATGGCGCATTCAAGCCATACAAAACATACAACATTACAGCAGGTACATCACCTGTTAGTACACCAGCGTTTGAACATATCGGCGGTGTTATACGAATAGCGGCAATGACTGATATATATGTTGCTGTTGGTTTAAATCCAGTAGCAACAAAAGAATCAATGATTATACCAAAAGGTAAAGTTGAGTATCTAATTGCGAAAGAAAATGAAAAGTTATCAGTACTACAGGTCAGTCAGTCTGGCATAGTATCTGTATCGGAAATACAATAAGGAGAGAGAACGATGGCATACGAACACGACAACGGAGATAGAATCCTACAAAACTTACACAACACAATGAAATACGATGCAGATGGTGAACCTGTACTACGTGTAAGTATTGAAAATATAGAGTCAAATGCAGGCACTTTAGAGGTCACAGGTGGTAGTTCAATTAACTTGATTACGCAAGGACCGCCTAGTACACCACTAAAAACTGTATGGGGGACGCCTAAATACGCACAAGACTACAGTATCTACAGTGGTATTTGGACATATAACATCCCTATTCGTAAATGGTTAACATACATTGACGGATCAGAACTACTTGATCCTAACGATGCTCCCGCCCGAGCATATTCCAATCAAGGCGCATTGTTTATTAAGAGCGGAACAACAATTGGAAATCGTACTCGTGTATCCTCTCGCCGTCACGCTCGTTACCAAGCAAACCGCGGTATGTACTACTCTTCTTCTGTAGGTCTTCCCGATCCCACTGCAACTGGTATTAGAATGTGGGGACTATTCAACCCGGTACCCGACACTGATGGTTTTTATTTTAAACTAGAAGATGGTGTACTATACGCATGTCAGGCGTATGCAGGGATAGAACGTGCCGAAGAAATCACTATCCCGTTTGATATTGATTTGAGTCTTGGTAACATCTATGATATTCAAGCAATGTGGCGTGGTGTCGGTAACATTCACTTCTTTATTGGTAATCCAGAGACAGGTAAAATTGAACATGTTCACACTCTTTACAACTTGAACATGCTAGACCAACGTGTATCAGTTCGCACTCCTGCACTGCCATTGGCACAAGCGTCTGAAAATAAAGATGGAACGGAAGTTACTATGTGGGTAGGTTGTGTTGACGTATCAGCAGAAGGCGGTCGTGATATTCAGGAACAATATGCATCTGCGGTTATAACTGACTATTTGACTGCTTCACAGGCAGTAGTTAGTGCAATTCGTATTCCAGAATCAATAAACGGCATACACAATACTCGTGACGTAGACTTATCTCGTGTTACAGTAGCAACAGACAAACGCTGTGTAGTCAATATATGGATTACACGCGATCCAACTTCTATCACAACAACAAACGGAGATGCTGACTGGACACGAACAGGGTTAGGATCGTTTGTAGAATCCGTTGACATTGCTCAAATAACTGCATATGACAAAACAAAAATGAATCTACTATCAACATTCCCTGTATCTGCGAACAGTTCAAAAGAACTTATTTCGCCACAGCAGAATCTAATTCAATACTTTTTGATTCACGGAGATTACTTGATAGTTGAAACTACAGGTGCTAACCCAACTGTTGACTGTATCATTGAATGGGGTGAGGAGGTATAATGAGAATTAGTAAACTTTATGAGTATAGTGACGAAGACTACTTGACTCAAGATGATTTAAACAGACTTGACAAATTCGCAGACCGCGAGTTTGCCGAGTTTGGTATTGATGTTCAGTTTACACGACACTTTTTAGACCGTGTTAATGATGAAAGGAATCGCCGTCAAATTACGGCAGCAGAACTTGAAGAACTATTCCAAAAAGAGGCAGACAATTGGGGTAAACCCATTGCGCAAATGGGTCCCGGACAAGATGGCGTGATGAAAGACCGCAGTTCTAAGATTAACTTACCGTTCGCTCTTAACTGGGACGGTAAGAAACTTAAACTAGTAGCAAAAACAGTAATGCGCAAGCCTAACTTTAAAACTACTAGTAAAGAATTCCCAGTAGAATCGGTAGAAAATTCATTAGATGCTATTACGCCAACAATAGATGAACTTATAGACAAGTACGAAGTAAGTATTTCAATTCTTAATCGCCAAATCAAAAAAGGCATTGATGTAGAAATGGAACACACTTCTGATCCTAAAGTTGCACTAGAAATTGCACTAGACCACATCAATGAAGACTTGTTTTATTATGAAAAACTTGCTAAAGTAGAAGAGGGGAGTGATCCTTTTGCGGCAAGTAGATCACAAGCCGTTAATCGTGCTAGAAGACTTGACGTTGAACGCCAAGCAATTATCCTTGACCGTATCGGCAAAGCAAAGACTATGGATGATATGGAAAAGATACATACAGAACTCGACAACATTAGAGAAGACGTTGCGGGTCCTGTTAAAATGTTGAAGAAAGGTGCTGCCGCAATGTTAGGCGGTAAAAACTACAAAATAGCACTAGACATGCTTCACAAAGCAGTATCAAAGGTAAAGTCTCGCGGCAAACCAAGACATTCAATCGAATATTATGCTGATATGATTGCTAGACAATTTGCAGAGGGTCACATAAACCGCAATAAACTTGTCAATCTGTATGTTAAAAAATACGGCGAGATCACAGAAGACAAAGATGCATCAGTGCCGAAAACTCAAACTGACATAGGATTCGATCCGAAAACCATAGAGGCATTGTCGTATCTACGTGTTAAGTACCCACAAGCAGAAAACGTTATTGCTGCCCTTATCGCAGATATAGAAGATTCACAAAGTATCAGCCTTAAGAATGATATCAAACATGATATTGACATAAAATCACTGGACAAAAAAGTTGGCGACATTGAAAAGAAAATAAAAAGTTTCAAAGGCGAAAGCAAATCTAATGTAGGCAAAGTCGTTAATGAGATTTCACCCGACAAACTTAAAAAAGCGGCTGCCGCTGCTGATGCTGACTGGAACAATGAATTTGAGAAAGGTGTAAGCAATATAGGCAAAGATGCAAGCGAAATTGAAGCAAGTCGTAAAAAGATGGATAAACGCCGCAAACAAGGTCTGAAGTTCCGTCATAAGGCAGCCGACAAAGAGTTTGCCAAGAAGGAAGTAACAGAAGGTGTTGACGATAAAGTACCAGCACCAGTACAAAAGTTACTCAGTGATTTGTTCTTTATTCATTGGCAATCAAATGGTCGTGTAGAAGACCAAGGTCACTTCATTGTATTCAAAATGGGCGGCGCGGGTAGCGCGGCTGATGTATTTGATAGAGCACAAGAACTTGGTTATGAAACAAAAGATTCTAGCATTGTAGTTGACGGCATGGAAATAAGTGTCAGAGATGGCATGAGTAACAACAATGAAGTAAACTTCGCATGGAAACCACAAGTAGAAGAAGCAAGTTTGCGCAGTGTTATGGCAAAGCCAGCATCAAAAAAGAAAAATCGTGGCGGCGCCGATTCTTTCCGCAGAGGACAAGCAGATTCTTCTAACGGAAAAGGCGGTGATAAATCAAACTACCGTAAAGAATCAGTAAACGAAAGTACTGAGTATCGTGAAGGTGATAGAGTAACAGATATTCGTACCGGTGAGCGTGGTGTTGTACAACATAAAGGCAATCGTAATGAGTATCTTGTTAAGTTCGGCACTATTAGAAAGTTTGTTAATGCTTCCGCATTGCGTTTAGTGGACGAATCAATAAACGAAGCAATTAAGATAGGTGACACTATCACTTACACTACTCGCCAAGGCAAGAAAGCATCTGGTGTAGTTGCCAAGAAAAGCACTAACTCTCCACAGGGTTATTTCTTAAAAGATGGTACATTTGTAAGCAAGCAACAGGTTGTTAGTGAAGCACATGGCAATGACAGCATGTACGACAAGTGCTGGGATGGTTATCGCAAAGTACCAGGCAAAAAGCGTGGTGAAAAAGGTAGTTGTAAGAAAATTGGCGAATGCGTTAATGAAACAGATGAACTAGAAATTACATTAGAAGGCGATGTTATGTGTGAATTTGACGATTCACTATTAGAAGCAGAATATCAAGGTCGTAAAGTTGAATTAAACAAGCCAATGCAAGGCGATGTTAAGAAGTTCAAAGTGTATGTTAAGAATGACAAAGGCAATGTAGTTAAAGTGAACTTCGGTGACCCGGATATGAAGATTAAGAAATCTAATCCGGAACGCCGCAAATCATTCCGTGCTCGCCACAACTGTGATAATCCGGGTCCTAAGTGGAAGGCGCGATACTGGAGTTGTAGGGCCTGGTGATGCATTATACTATCTATAAAATAACTAACAAGATAAATGGAAAATATTACATTGGCAGACACGCTACTGAAGATGTAAATGACTCCTATATGGGTAGTGGTATAGGTATTAAAAATGCTATCAACAAGTACGGCGTTGAAAACTTTACTAAAGAAATTATTGCAACAGCAGACAATGCAGATGCACTATGGGACTTAGAATTAAAAATCGTCAACGAAGAAGTAGTTAAAGATCCTATGTCTTATAATAATGCTTATGGTGGCAAACACTACTTACATGGATTAAAACAATACGATTACGATGCATTTATAGAGCATCAGCGCAAAGCAGGACAGCAATATGCTAAAAACTTTACAGGAAAGTCTAAAGAATGGCATGCCAAGGGCGGTTCTAAAAGTTCTCGTATGCGTAGCGAACAATATGTGTATCGCATTACTACAAACGAAGGCGTAGAATATATTGTAAACGGTTTAGAATTTAAAGAACTATGTACAGAGAAAGACTGGAACTATAATACCTTACACTGGAAGAAAAGCATGGGTAAATATATTAGTAGAGGCAAGCACAAAGGCTTTCTAGTAGAACAACTAAGTACATACAAGGAAATGGTAATATGAAGATTAGCGATATATTCACAGAAGCAACAGGACTGATGTTTCGAGGATATCCTTGTACTAAAGACTGTAGTGGTCACAAAGCGGGCTATCGTTGGGCGGCAGAGCGCGCCCTCGACCCCAATAATCCCAATCATGTACAATTAGTAAATAAGGGAATAGGAGGACCGCACAACAGTTTTCACGAAGGAATGAAATCATACTTGGAGAGTCGAAGATAAATACAGATAACAAAGACCTTTAAGAACGGTAATAAAAGGCATAGTAAAGGATAACCATGAGAGCATACGAATTATACGAAAATAAAACTATAGTGGAAGACCTATCAGACGATGTGATGATAGAAGTAGAACAACTACTAGGATTTGAAAACTTTAAAAGACTTAGTGGTAAACGTTTTGCTGTATTAGTACCTAACAAAGAACGAAAGAATGTTACTGACCAATTGCTTAAGACGTTAAAAGGCTCTGTTAAAATTGCCAAACCTGCTGGAGTTGAATACAAAGGCGTTTTGATTCTTGTGAAACCTGTTGAAGCACAAGGTCAAGCAAGTGCCGGTTTGAAAAATGAACAACATTTAATCGACACTATCAACAAATTTATTAAAGAACGCGGTCCTCTAGACATTACATTTATAGGCGACAACGGCGTTAGTGTTTCTGCTCCTAATGTTACCGAAGCCGTCGGTGTAGGCGCTGACACAAAGAATCGCAAAAAGAGTGATGTTAACTTAATATCAAACGGCAAACTAATTCCTATCAGTATCAAAAAACGCAATGCTGAAATGTGGGAAAGTGCCGATACATACTTCGGCAAGAAAGCAGATGAAATTATAGAAAAACTGTTAAATCAAGGTAAGATTACTCTAACTCCTATAGGCACAGAAAGAGCAGATGGCACACCATTTGTTAGAATTAGCCCTGAAGTAGCAGTAGAAACTACCAAAGAACAAACGCTGGACCTAGTATTCGGTAATGATATTCTAGCAGGGAATGGCGGAGTAATCAAGGAGACATTCGAAGACGAACACTACATAGTCAAAGAAAACAATATGACTGTTACGTGTGATGTAGTAATCAAAAAACTTGATGATATCCCAGAAAACATGAAAGCATACTTGCTTATTCGTAACAACAAAGACCGCGGACGTAAAGGTAGTAAGTTCCCAGGTCTACGTCTAATTGCTTCATACGCTAGTCGTGTTAAAAATGCACTAAAATTAGATAGTTCATGGATGAAATAATGCGTTATGAGAATCAATGAAATAGAAACTATCAACTTTAGTAACAGTGATACTGATATGTACTACATGAAACTTAAAGGTGAAGTGATAGGCAAAGTGGCAGGCTATGAGTTATTCGCACATGAGAATGGCAGTACTAGCATTGTACTCTCACTAGCAAATCCTGACCGTGTGACAAACACACTAGGAAGTCCAGCGCGAGGAAACCCAAATGATTTACCCGATGTATTAGTGTACATGGAGTTGGTATATTCAAAAGAACACAAGGCAGCACTAAAGCCTTATATACAAGCACATAACAGCGTCCGTAAATCTGGTTTGGTTATTAAACTATACGAATATGTTATAAAGAAACTAGGCAAAACATTAATTGCTGATAACATGCAGAGTCGTGGTGGCAAGAGTGTATGGGCAAGACTTGCTCGTGTACCTGGTATCAATGTCTATGGTTGGAAAAAAGGCACTGATGAATATTTTGCTTGGGACCCAGATGACAGCCCAGATGAGGAAGTATATACCACTCAACCAGAAGAGTTAAATGCTCGCATAGAAAAACTAAATGACTTTAAAGACAAACTAGAACAACGATTAGAAGATGGTTCCATTAGCGAAGATGACTTTGATGAAATGATGGACCGTATTGAAAACGAAAAGCAATCTTTACGTGATATGAATATAAAGAATAAAGATGTTAAAGATTTAACATTGGTAGCAACAGCCGCATGAAGATAAACGAAATATACATCAACAGATCAGGCAGTGGCGGCTTTAACTTTATTAAGCGTAATGGTGTGCCTGCCGATACTTACAAGGCGGCTATAGACCAAGGCAAAGATACAGGTAAAAAGGTAGCAGGCTTGCCACTATATACCTACAGTGATTCAACATACAAGTTTTATACATTGGGTCGCGAAGAACAGGCTATCATGGTTCTAGTTCGTGATAATGGTATCTGGTTTAGTATGGTATATCTGGACCCATCCATGCGTGGCAAAGGTGCCGCTATAGAGTTATACAAGTACGCTATTATAGATGATGGTATGACTATAGCAAGTGATGAATCGCAAACTCCTGGTAGTCGTAGTATTTGGGCTAAGTTAGACAGCACACCTGGTATCAATGTATATGCGTGGGACCAAAAATCAAATGAATTCTTTAACTGGTCACCAGAAGATAGTCCGGAAGAAGAGGTGTATGTTGATACCGCGAAGGACAAAGAGGAAACTAGCAAATTAAACCAAAAGATGATGGACATTGCTAAAGCATACGACAATGGTGAAATAAGTTTAGCAGATGCTAGGGCCCAGAACGCCAAAATTCAAGATGAGATTGATGCGATTAATAAGTATGGTGATACTGGCAGAAAAACAAGATTGGTGGCAACGGCAGCATGAAGATAAACGATATTTTGAAAGAAGACTGGGAACAAGATCCTGGTTACGACTACGAGAATCCACTACCACATTCCAATGATGAATGGATATGGCACTTCATGGAAGAGATTGAAGACGAATACAAAGAGTATTACGGTGTCAACATGCGTCCAAAAGATATTGCTGATAACTACGGCAAGGTCATGTCTGTTCCATTAAACAAAATAATCACTACTGAAAAATGGTTGAAGAAAGAGCAAATAGAAGCCATTATGAATAATAATGCTAAATCATCAAGTGAGTTGCCTATATTCTATTATGAAGATGGTAAGTATGTAGTAGGCGATGGTAACCATCGTATTGTTGCTGCCTATCTTAATAAAGAACGTAGTATAAAAGGACGAGTACTGTCACTGGAGTTTTTAAATGAAGATTAAAGATATAATAAACGAATCAAAAGACACACTTAAACTACCTAACATAGATGTAGGTGACGAAGTTAAAGTTGGGGGATGACGTATGAGGTATATGATTTATGAACTTTGGAACCCGTTAAATAATACACCATTTTATGTTGGGTGGACTGATACGAAAACCAAAGGCAAAAATAGGCCAAAAGAACATCTCAAGGAAGAGAGACGAGCCGGGAGTAACATTAACACTGGAAATAGGCTCAAACTTAACATAATTCGCAAAATTAGAAAATCGGGAATGGATGTGGAAATTCGCGAAGTGTTTTATACCGATGACCTTGATCAATCATTTAATGTCGAGCGTGACCTAATTTGCCAATATGGACGCCGTGATTTAGGCAAAGGCACCTTGAGTAATATGACTGATGGCGGAGAGGGGAAAGTAGGTGTCATTGACTCCGAGTACACTCGTTCATTGAAAGCACAAGCCCGCATAGGAAAAAAACATACAGCAGAAAGCATAAATCTTATAAAATCAGCACGAAAAAAACAGAAACCAGCAGTATGGTCAGATGATGCGAAACTTAAACAGAGCCAGCGAACACACTTGAGACAAAATTTAGGAAAAACATATGATGAGATACACGGACCAGAAGCAGGCAACAAAATAAAACAATTACAAAGAGAAATGTTACAGTCTCGTAGAAGTAATCCCGATTTAGAAAAACAAAGAGTTGCAGCCCATAAAAAATGTTGGATTGTTAAAATGGAGGTTCAGTACCGTTGTATTTTTGAATTATTAGATGCTGGCGCTCGGCAATGTGACATTATAAAAACAGTTGGAGTTTCCCCAGACACCATACGTAAAGCAAAACGCGAAAGAGCGTACATTGAGAATATATTAAATGAAGATTAGAGATATTATAGAAGACCAAAAAGATATACTCAACTTGCCATCAATTTCAAAAGGAGACATGGTTTTAGTTGGCAAATTCAAGAATCGCAAAGCAGAAGTAACTGGATTTGATAAAGATGAGCATGGTCAGCCTGTACTAAAGACTACAAAGGGTGACCAGAAACTATTCAAGCCTCGTGTAAGTAAGTTAGAGCCCGAGCAAGTTAATGAAATATCTGTTGACCACAGAACCACTAAAGACGATTTCAGTCCGGATGACTTGGATGAATTTATTGGACAAACTAAGCATGTGACCACGATTGACGACCATGAGATTCATTTAATGGACGATGATGCACCAGAAGAATATGTCTGGTTAGTAGTTGATGACGAAGATGAAGGATTTGCTGGATATCTATCATTCAGTAAAGGTGCGTATGCTGGTAATGATTTCTATAAGAGTAATGTATTCTTTGCGCCAGAGTTACAAGGCAAAGGACTAGCAATCAAACTATATACATATGCTATCAAGAGCAGTGGCCTTACGCTTGTCAGTGATAAGACACAAACTCGTGGTAGTAAGACAGTATGGGCTAAACTAGCACAACAACCAGGCATTCATGTGTATGGTTGGAATATTAACAAGTATTTGGCGCTAAGTCGTGCTGGTAAAAATACAGATGAGGCATTCTTTCACTGGGACCCAAACACGGACTTAGACGATGAGGTATATGTTGATACTGAGGCTGATGCAGAAGATTACAGAAACCTTAAAATGCGAGCGGCACAGTACCAACAAGATTTAGACGATGGTAAGATTAGCAAACAGGAACATGAACAACTGATGAAACAGTTGAGTAGTTATCAAACGGCTAAGAATGACCAGAATATTCATGGAACAGACATTAGACTAGTAGCGACTAGCACACAAGGTTTAGGTGAATGTGCAGGTGTGGGTAAGATTGTACCAGGAGTTAATACCACAGTTGATATAGGGCCTGATGAAATTATGAAACAAGCCAAGAAGTTTGGCAACAGTGTCTCAAAAGATGGTAAACCAAAGAGACGAATGAGATAACAAAAAACCCGGACAATGTCCGGGTTTTTATTGCGTTTTAAAACAAGTTATGCTACAGTAATAGTAACAGTTGCTTGCCCTTGTGTTCCACCAGTACCAGGAACATAATCAACAACAATATTGTTGTTAGCGTCAATAGAACCTGGGAACAAGTAGTTAGTAAAACCTAAGTATTCATCAACTACTGATAGGTCATTCTCGTCCGCAAGCATGAACTGGTCAGTGATACCGATAGTACCGATTGATAGTTCTGCGCCTGTAGCGTTGAATGGTGTAATTACTTCTACAATCATGTTAGTGATACGAGTACCACCTGATGGATTAGTAATCAGTGTTGTTCCTGCGGGATCACCGAAGTTAATAGTTACTTGGTAAGTATTTGCTTCATCCGAATCAGCAGAGTCCTTAGTAGAAATCAATGTGAAATCACTAGTTGGGCCTGACGCATTAGCAATGTATACTGCGTATTCACCGTCACCGTTGTCATCAACTTTAACAATATCGCCCGCAGCCACTAGAGTACTTGCGTCACGAGTAGCAATATCAGGGAATGTTAGAGACTGTGCAGCAAGACCACCGCCAGCAGTTAGACCTTTAGAACCGATGTAACGGTAACCTTCTAGGTATACATTACCAGAAGCAACACCTGCTGGTAGATTGGCACCGATAAAGTTTAGAACACCTGCTTGGTAGTCAAAGTAGAATTCATCGTTATTACCAGAACCGTCTGGGAATATTTGAGAACCGCCTGATGCTGGATCACCGATGTAAACTTTTACCGCATACTGAGAACCAAAAGAGAATGGAATCCAATCTTGAAGACCTGTTACAAATGTATGTAATGGGTCAGCAGTTGGGTCCATAGTCAAATTCAAGTGACTATTGCTTGCCGCAACAGTATAAACTTGAACTAGAGAATCAGTAGCAGTTGGCGGAGTGCCAGGAATCAAAGACGCCTGAGTCCAAATATTCTGAGCATATGTTGGGATCTCTGATGCAATTGATTCGTTCGCCGCAGACTTGTTGCCTGCTACGTCAGTTTTTGTTAAACCATAAGCAACTTTTTTGAAAAGTAAGTCAACTTTCTGTGTATCTGAAATAGCCATTATACTTTCCTCCTATTAGTTACTTGCCGCAGTGAATTGTAGAGCAGTGATAGTATCACCTGCCGCTAGACCAACACGTACAAGAATTACGTTGTTAGTGGCATTTGCTGCTGATTCAGGACCAAATGTACATGTGTACGAACCATTGTTGATTGCAGTGTTAACTGGCATAGTACCAGCAACCGCACAACCTGTAGAACCGTTTGCGCCTGCGCCTGTACCCGGTACACCAACGCCTGCATAAGCAGTGTTCATGCTCCACCAACCGTTATCAGCAGATGAACCGTTCCAGTATGTACCGCTATCAGATACTCCTGCTAGTTTAACCCAAACACCCGCTACGCCGCCTGGCGCAGTTAGACGGATATCAAACTTAGATAGTGGGTTAGCACGGAACATGAATGTTACGTATTGTGTGCCCGCAGTCTGTGTTGATAAGTCAGGACCAACTGGTAAGTATCCAGTAGTGTAGTTTGTTTGGTCGTGTTTTAGAATACCACCAACCACAGTAGCATCAAATGATTCTAGAGCAGTAGCACCTGTCCAGTTAGCACTTGTAGCAGTGTAGGTTGTATTTGGTGTATCTGTACCAGCATCACCAGTCATATTCACACGTGCCGCATTGTTACCAACAGACGCGCCTGAACTTAGTAGGTTAGTAACACCGCTAGTATTAATGTTATCTTCATCAATAGCAGTAGTAGTCGCTGAACCCATTACTAGTAGTATTGGATCATTGATTGTAGAAAAAGCACCGCCTTTAGGGTTACGGAATCTTACTTGAGCACGACCAGAAGCGTGAACGTTAGCAGTGATAGCATCTAGGTTAGTAAATGTATCGCTTGTGGTGTTCAACGCAGGTGGGTTAGCAGGCATGCCTATATCACCGATATCGTAGTTTACTACAGATAGAGGCGAACCATTACCTGTTAGAGAAACACCTTGAATAGTAACTGCGTCAGTTTGACGGTAAGAGTAACCAGATACTTGGTTTAAAGTACCGGAAACATCAAAACCTTGACCGTTAACAACGTGAGGTATTGTACTAGATTGAGCAGTAGTCAAACCTGGGTCTACAATAGATAGGCCTGAAGTTGTACCCAATGATGCTAGTGTGCTATCATACAACCAGTAGTACTGGTTTGTATCGTTTGCTGCACTATGCGTTAGTTGTACCTTGTTGTAACCTGCTGGAGCAGTAGCATTTACAATTCGTGCCTGAACTACTTCATAGAAACCTGGTGTTGCCGCAGGGTAATCTGGGTTACTAACAATTTGTAGATTACTATACGTTCCTGAATCGTCTCCGACTACTAGAGTACGGCTCCCTACGTCAGCGCCATTTAGTAGAGCAGTAATAGTACCTTCAGTACCTGGTCCTGTGCCGCTATCGCCTGGTAGACCTACTGTATCAGTAGTAGACGAAGCCGCAAATGTTACTTTAATGTTCGAACCCGCTGCCGGTAGACCATCAGTAGAGTTATCAGGAACAGCACCACTTGCTAATTGCCATGTTTGGTCACTAGACACATCGGTGATCGAATCCGAACCGGGCCATGTACCTGGAGCAGGCGGAACCAATAGTCCTAAAATTTCATTCAAATCATCTAATGCGGTTGAATACGTGGTATCATTGACTATCCACGAATTTATTGCACCACCATGAGCACCATCGGCAGGTATTTGAACTTTGTCAGAAGCGAATGTTGCTGATTGTTGTTCGTACCATACTTTAGTTACAAAGTCTTGGTCTTCAACTGGGTCTGCGCCTTGTACGTTTACGAAATCCGTATCATCGGCATTTCTGGCTTTAAGTTTGCTAGATTCATTTTTAACTCGTTGTCCGCCCTTACCGAACTGAACATCTGAACCTACACCCTTAATACCATAGTTTTTAATATCAGCCATAATATTAAATCCTCCATGTTATGTAAAAAATGATACATATCCATTATTGTATCAACAGTATTTATATGATATGATCAGAATCATATAGTATAAGTTAATGATTTTTTACCACAATGATAAATACTAATATGAGAATTTCAGAAATTATTAATGAAAATTTTAGTGGTGCGTTTGCTTCTGTGGCAATGCCGATGACTCCTGGTACGAAGAAACGTGATGCCAAGAAATCGGTCTATGGCGAAGAAAGCGAACCCAAAACTAAAAAGAAAAAGAAGTATAAAATGGGATATAGTGCAGATGTAGGCAATTTGTCTTACTGTGATCCCGTTCAAACCCCAATGATTAAAAGGTAGAAAAGTAATATGTTTTTTAAAGAACTAGTGGAATCATTCGTTATTGCAAACGATGAATTTGAAGATTACTTGAATCGCACAACTGAGCAATTGGCAAGCGAAATTCAAGGTGGCAAAAACCTACGTGATGCTGTACATGACTTGTCAGTACAGTTTTCTAAACAGCACAACAATGCATATGCGGCGTATCAGCGTATGTCAGATGCATTAATTGCTCGTGCGACTACATTAGAACTCGAAGCAGGTTCAGAAGATATGGGCATGGAACCAGAGATGGGTGACATGAGCATGGAACCTGAAATGGGTGATATGGGCATGGAACCGGAGATGGGTGGCATTGATGGTATGGATGTGGATTTGGGTGACGAAATGGACGCCGAACCAACATTCTCTGATGACGAAGTAATTGCCATGGGCGATTCAACTGATGAATTGGGAGAAGCCTGCGGAAAAAAGCACCGAGTAAAGGAAGGTAAGGGATCTGATTACAAACTGTATCACGATACTTACACTTCCGCAGTTACTCATGCGATGGCGTTTACAAAAAAAGTCTACGGTTTAGAGCCAACAGAAGATGAAATTTGGAATAAAATCTCAACGGGTCCTGCAAAACCAGGTTCTGGTAAAACAAACCGTCTTATTCTTGACTTAGTAGATTCAGAGACCGGTAAGCCATCAAATCAAAAACTTCATATGCAAGTTTACAACATGGATAACCAAAGTTACGAATTGAACATGTACGTACAAGGTGGTGGCAGAGTTAGAAATGAATCAAACACTGTAGATCCACAAGTAAGTGAAAGTCCAGCATGGGATTCACACAATACCGATGTACGTCCTGATAAAGTTAGACGTGGTCCGGTTGAAAAGCCAGTATCATTCAAAGCAATTAACAAACAACTTAGAAAACGTGCTAAAACTGAGTTCCCAAGTTGGAAAGATGCTATGAACTGGATTGCAGGCAAGGGCGGTGTCAAAGCAGGTTGGGCGATAATTTCAGAGTCAGGCGACAGTGAGATAACAGAAGGCATGAAACCTTATGTTTCTTCTTCAAGTCCCGATGCTGGACGTCCTGGTTCATATGACGTTATAGGCAAAGACGGTAAAGTGGTAAAGTCGTACCCGTACAACAAAAAAGGTAAAGATTCTGCTATGCGTCACTTGTCCAGAATGTTTAAAGAGTCATCGGTAAACGAAACAGGTACATCACCAAATGGTTTACCTCGTGAAGAGTATCAAGCAAAAATGGCAGAACTTACTGCAATGATGAACAAACTTGTTACTGGTGATCCTAACCAACCATACAATTGGAACCAATGGCAGAAAGCATTAGCGAAACACGGTGATAAACTACAAGCATTACAAGATAAAGTTCAGGCATTAAAAGTTAAGCCAGAACCTAGAAAAATGCCAAAAGATAAGTATGCACTAGACGGCGATACACTTCCGGGCAATCGTTCTGTCAGCGAAGATGCAGAAGTTGAAATTGAAGAAGGCAAATTATCAAGAAAGTTTCACAAGATGATGACATGGAGTAAAGATACTACTGGGTCGCCTAAAGACATGGAAGCACTAATTCGTTCTTATTCTGACGAAGAACTATTGTCTCTTCGTGGTGATGCTTCTGACGAAAAAGCAGGCTCTGGTTCCGCTCGTGCCGCACAAGTGAAAATGATAGCCCGTGAAATAAAACGCAGAGGCCTTGAAGAAGCAACAATGGACGGCTCTAACGAACCTGATTACTTTGACCCAGAAGGTCGTTACATGGTGAACCAAGACTTTCAGCGCCGCAAATTCAAACTAGAACCACTTGATGGTTACGAAGATGTTATTGAAGTTTCGTGGCATTCATCATTGGATGATGCGATTGATGCGGCTGAAGTTGCACTGGATCAAATTCTAGATGAGTTTGCTCCGATTCTAGGCGCTATTGCAGGCACTGCCTCTCGTGCGGTTGCAGGAGCAGCGGCATCTTCGGTATTGTCAAGAAACAATAAAAAGCAAAAATAGTCTTTGACTTTCTAAGTTAGAAAGTGCTATAATAAAAGGAACTCTACTAGAGTTCCTTTTTTAACCACAGGAGAAATACATATGGGCTTAGATGTTATCGGACCAGAAGAAAAAGCAAAACTAAAGCAACTAATCAATGAAGGTTGTACTGTAATGCAAGAAATTGACGACCTTAAAGGTGGGCTATCAGACACAGTTAAAGCAATCGCAGAAGAACTAGATGTGAAAGCATCAATTCTAAACAAAGCAATTCGTATCGCACACAAACAAAACCGTGACGAAGTACGCGCAGATAACGATTTAGTAGAAGATATTCTTGACGCCGTTGGTGCATCAAGCAGTAATGATTTACTATAAGGAGATTAGCCATTGAGTTATGTTGACGCCTATTATGAAAAGGACAAGGACGTTGTCCACGTAGTAGAGCGAGTTAATGGCGAAAGAATCTATAAAGAGTATCCAGCCGAACGTACATTTTATGTAAAGGACGAAAATGGTTCACATAAAAGTATATACGGTGAGAATGTTCGTAAAATTGTTACTAAACGTAGCAAAGATTTTCGCAAAGAACTCGCAATGTTACGTGGTAAAAAACTATATGAAAGTGACTTCAAACCTGAAAATCAATGTTTGAGTAATTTCTACAACGGAGCAGAGTCTCCAAAACTACACACTTGTTTTTTCGATATCGAGGTTGACTTTGATAAGGATAGAGGATTCTCGTCTCCCGAAGACGCATTTATGCCTATCACGGCTATCACAGTCTATCTTGATTGGATCGAAGCACTTGTTACATTGACCATTCCGCCAAAAGGAATGACAAACGAGGAAGCAGAAGAAATCTGTTCCAAGTTTGACAATACAAAGTACTATCGTTCTGAAAAAGCAATGTTGGAAGACTTCTTATTGCTAATTGATGATGCTGATGTATTAAGTGGTTGGAATAGTGAAGGTTACGATATTCCATATACCATTCGCAGAATGATTCAAGTATTAGGCAAGTCTTATATACGGGAATTGTGTCTATGGAATCGTTACCCGAAAGAAAAGTATATGGTCAAGTACGGCAAAGAACAGTTAACATATGAACTGTTTGGTCGTATTCACCTTGACTATCTTGAACTCTATCGAAAGTACACATATCACGAGATGCATTCTTACTCACTAGATGCTATCTCAGAGTATGAGTTAGGACGCAAGAAAGTAGAGTATGAAGGCACACTAGACCAGTTGTACAACGAAGACTATTATAAGTTTATCGAATACAACCGCGAAGACGTTATGCTTATTGCTGATATGGATAAGAAACTCAAGTTTATTGACTTGGCAAACGTAATCGCACACGATAACACTGTAACTATTCAGAAAACAATGGGCGCTGTTGCTGTAACAGAACAAGCAATTGTAAATGAAGCACACCGTCGTGGTATGGTCGTTCCTGATCGTAAGGCTCGTGACTGGGACACAGAAGATGAGGATGATTTAGAACCAGCAGACATGGATAACGAACAACTTGCCGAATTTCTTGCTAAAGAACGTGCGGCAGGAGCATTCGTTGCTCAACCAAAGACCGGCATTCAAAAATGGGTAGCAGGTATCGACTTGAACTCTCTGTATCCATCGGTTATTCGTGCGTTGAATATGTCTCCCGAAACAATCGCCGCACAAATACGTCAAGACTATACAGAGAAAATGATTACCGAACGTATCATTGAAGGTAAACGCACACAAGGTAAAGGTTTTGGTGCCCCACAAGCATGGGAGGATACATTCTCTAGTGAAGAATTCCGTTTCATGCAGGAAAAAGATAAAGTGACGCCTCTTATTCTAGACATAGAAGAAGATGGACAAGCACTTGATATGACTGGTGCTGAGATTCATAATCTTATATTTCACACACCAGAACTTAAATGGGCAATGAGTGCGAATGGCACAGTATTCAAACAAGATGTACAGGGAATTATTCCTAGTCTACTAGAACGTTGGTATGCAGAACGTAAACAGATGCAAGCCAAACTTAAAGAAGCAAAGGAAGCCAAAGACGATGAAATGATAGAATACTGGGATAAACGACAACTTGTTAAAAAAATCAACTTGAACTCGTTGTATGGTGCTGTCCTCAACGAGGGGTGTCGATTCTACGACAAGCGTATAGGTCAATCAACTACTCTAACAGGACGTTGTATCACGCGACACATGGGCTCCAAAACAAACGAGTTGATAGAAGGCACATATGATTATAAAGGACCATCTATCATATACGGTGATACAGACTCCATTTACTATTCAATGTATCCAGTATACAAAGATAAGATTGACAGTGGTGAGATAGAGTGGGACAAAGACATTGTACTCGCATTGTATGATGAAATCGCAAGACAAGTCAACGAAAGTTTCCCAGACTTTATGAAAGATTTCTTTAATACACCTCGCAAGCAAGGTGAGATTATTGCGGCAGGCCGTGAAAACTGTGCCACAATGGGAATCTTCATTAAGAAGAAACGCTATGCCATGTTGCTGTTTGAAGATGACGGTTTCAGGAAAGACACCGACGGTAGTCCAGGTAAGATTAAAGCAATGGGTCTTGACTTGAAACGAAGTGATACTCCGGTATTCATGCAGGACTTTTTGAAAGAGATTCTACTTAAACTATTGACTGGTTCAGAAAAAGAAGAAATCGTTGAAATGATTAAACAGTTTAAGCGTGAATTCAAAAAGATGCCACCATGGGAAATGGGGACACCTAAACGAGTTAACAACTTGACTAATCACACTAAGAAGTTTGAAAAGACAGGCAAGTGTGGTGTAGGACATGCTATGGCAGCAATCAATTGGAATAGATTGCGTAACATGAACAGTGACAAATACAGTATGGAAATTGTGGATGGAATGAAAACGATTGTATGTAAACTTCGATCAAATCCAATGAATATTCGTAGCATTGCATACCCAATTGATGAACTCAAAATACCAGAATGGTTCCGTGAACTACCGTTTGATACTGATGAAATGGAGCATACCATTATCACCAAAAAGGTAAACAACTTGATCGGCGTACTAAACTGGGATTTGAGTGACGCAAATAACTCAGAAACATTCGACAACCTGTTTGAATTTTAGGAGAATGTATGTACCAAGAATTAACGCCAGAAGTAAATGATAACATAACAAATTTGTTATATGATTATCAACAATGTGCCATGGGAACCATAAACATGGATGGATTCCCAGAAGTATCCAAAGTGTTGGCAATTTACTATAAAAATAACATATTTTTGCTACTAAGTGACCTCAGCCAGCACACTAAAAACCTAAATAATAATAACAATAATGTTTGCGTTTATTTTGCCGGCGAAGAGAATCACAAGTCAGCATTAAACAACTGTAGATTGTCAGTTAACGGTACACTAGAAAAGTTACAACTATCTACTGATGAACGCAACGAATTGTTAGAACAATTTGCTACTCGTGACCCGGCTGCAACAATGTATGGAAACTTTGGTGATTTTAACATCTATCATCTAAAAGAATTTGATTCATTGTTCATTGAAGGTTTCGGACGAGCATACAAGTAACATTTGACATGGTGTCAATATTTTGCTATACTTAATTAAACGCTTATTATACAGGAGAACTATATGCGTGATATTCTAAAAGACATTGTTAAACACACACATTCACTAGGCATCATTCAAGCCGCAAAAGTAACTACAGATGATGAGGCGACTCGCATCGATGCAATGGACGATGACCGTCAAGTTGTACTACGTGCAACGCTACACAATAGGGTAGATGAATTCGATGGTAAATTCGGTCTCGGTCGTCTTGCTGTACTTAATGGTTATTTGAACTATTCAGGCGAAGATTCTAACGGCAAGAAAGCAGACGCCAATATCACTGTAACACGCGACAAGCGCAACAATGAAGAGGTACCAACTGAATTTAAATTTGAAATGCCAGGTGGATTTGAATCAACTTATCGTGTTATCGTAGGCGACCTAGTTGATGCGCAAATTAAAACTGCTAACTTCAAAGGCGCTAAATGGGATGTTGAAGTTATGCCAACATCTAAAGCAGTTAAAGACTTGAACTATTTTGCTGGTATTCTAAGTGCATATGATCCACTATTCACAGTGAAAACAGACGAAGATAAAAATCTTGTATTCTTTATCGGTGATCGTTCAACTGACCGTGTAGAACTACCGTTTGCGTCAAACGTATCTGGCGAACTAAAACAGCAATGGTCTTACCCACTGGCTGCTGTACTTACTATTCTAAAACTAGGTGATACCAGTACAATGAGTGTTAAGTTTAGTGACCAAGGCGCAATGATGATTCAAGTAGATTCAGGTCTAGGTTTGTACGAATACATTCTACCAGCAAAAGCAGGCAACTAAGGATTAACTAATGGCTGATTTGGGTAAAAATAATAAGAAGTCAGGATACGCGGTGTTTCTACCCGCAGTATCTAACTTTTATGTTCGTAAACTATCCCAACACTACGCTGATGCCACTGACATGTTCCCACCCGAACGAATTCCAAAAGGGTTCGAACATGGTTTAGAAGGTCTTGACATTTTTGACAAAGATAAAGGCTATGTGTATTACTCACATGGTCTTTACTCTGCCGGTCATGCTAATCTAGATTTAGAAGGCACCAAAGTAGATGATGGTATGATGGTCAATCGTGACCGCGAAAACACAGTACTTGTTGGCGACTCAGGCGGATATCAGATAGGTACAGGTGCTTGGAAACTCGACTGGACTAAATTCTATGATGACTCAGGTGATTGGTACGATACACGACATGCTATTATGAAATGGCTAGAAGAGTATTGCGATTATTCTATGACTCTTGATATACCTCTATGGGCGTATCTTCCTCAGTATCGTGACCGTACAGGTCTTAAGTCACCAGAAGAATGTCTAGAAAAAACTATCTATAATCACGAATACTTTATTAACAATCGTACACCAGGCAAGACCAAGTTCCTAAATACTTTACACGGCTCTAACTGGCAAAACTCTGAAATGTGGTACGAAAAAGTAAAACACTTCAATGATAAGAAAATTTACGGTGATAGAGCATTTGAAGGATATGCGATGGCAGGTGATCATGCAGGTGATGCGGCTTTGCTACTCCGCCGTTTAATTCGTTTACGTGATGATGGTCTACTAGGCCAAGAAGACCAAAGCGATGTATGGATTCACACACTTGGTATTTCAGTGCTTCCTTGGGGCGCCATGCTAACTGCGATTCAGAGACAACTACGTAAGCATGTTAACCCAAACATTACTATATCGTTTGATGCCGCGTCTCCGTATATCACAGCGTCCAAAGGACTTGCTTACGATTATCCAGACCTCAACGCAAGTGCTTGGTCGTATAAAACTAAGAAACTCAATTGGCGTCAAGATTTGAGCAATGATGATGCTCCGTGGATGATGGAAGGCGAGATTGGTGGTCGGTTGACTATGCGTGATGTAAACTATATGCAACCAGGAATGCTTAATCGTAACAACAAAGAAGCAAAATCTAGTTGGGATAGTTTGTCGTACATTCTTATTCAGGCGCATAACACAGAGTATCACATTAAGGGTATGCAGGATGCATTACGCCGATTTGACCACGAATATGAAATGTTGCGTGAGCAGATTGATATCCATCATATAAACATAAATAAGAAAAAGGGACTAAGCGAATGGGTACCTGACACGGTATTATATTTTGCTAAGTTTGTTGAAGAACTGTTTGATCCTGCTACTAAAGATCCGATGCAGATGATTACAGATTTCAAAGCATTCTTGCGCAAGTGTGAAGGTTCTAGGGTACAAAATACCGCTATTACTCCAGTTGGAATGGAGTTTGAAGAGGCAGAAGCAAAGACTGATGAGTTTATAACTGCTGCCAAAGGTAAGAAAAAAGAATACGAAGGCGAAGGATCATTTGATTCATTGTTTGGTTAGTTTATGAATAATGCTAATGGCAGATATGACTATCTAAGTTATAACAATCCTGACTTCCGCAGTGACTTAACATCACCGGGGAAGTTAGGAGAACTAAGAATGAGTAACGGTAACATTTATGTGTGGGACGGACTATCTTGGTTGAGAACATTAGACGGTGTTATATCACATAATGCAGAATTCGAAAGTATTATCTCTTGGGTAAAATCAAAAATAAAAGAAGAACAAGAGATACAACAGTTAGTGAAGGAATACCCTTCGCTAAAAGAAGCAAAGGAGAATTATGATATACTTCTCGCTATGCTTAAATCAACATCATAAGGAGGAAATAAATGATGAACACAAATAAAATAAAAAATCGTATTAATATCCTAAATAATCAACACAAAGCACTTGACCACGAGATAAAAGTATCGTATAATACATATAATGACGACTCTTTAATCAAAACACTCAAGCAAAAGAAACTTATGATTAAAGACCAACTCAAAGAACTACAAGAGAAATTGAATGGTAAATAAAAAGAAATGGATATGGGTTACGTTCCAAAAAGAAGGTGTACACTGTTACCCTCAAGCAGGAACTGATCCTAGTCTAGCAACAGGCGATTGGGACGATGTTAGTTTTCTGGCGAGTCCCCATCGCCATATTTTCCACTTCCGAGTGCAAATCGAAGTGACACATGATGACAGAGACATTGAATTCATCCAATTCAAACGATGGTTAGAACGATTGTACAGTCAAGGTACATTAGAACTTGACTACAAAAGTTGTGAAATGATGGCAGAAGACCTTGCGACTGAAATAATGAACAAGTATCCAAACCGTAATATGGTTCTTGATGTTTCGGAAGACGGCGAAAACGGAGCAAAGATAGAGTATGTTGTACATAGTTGATATCGAAGGGGTAGAAACACGATACACACAACAATGGAAAGAACATATACCAAAAATACTTAAAAATGCAGGTATAGAAGCAACAGTAATAGAAGGCAGTACTGATATTCCTGATGCTACTACTCCAGGTGCCTTTCTCAACTTTGGCGGTACAAACGTCTATAAAAGTACGCAACTTGAAAAGATTGCTCGCATGTTTTGCAATGGCGAAATCACTAACGGCGATTACTTTTTGTATACCGATGCGTGGAATCCAACCGTCATCCAACTAAAATATATGGCAGAACTATTAGGTCTCAGAATTCGTATTGGCGGCATGTGGCATGCTGGTTCATATGATCCACATGACTTCTTAGGTCGTATCATAGGTGACGAAAAATGGGTACGCAATGCTGAAAGAGCAATGTTTGATTGTTACGATGATAACTTTTTTGCTACCAACTTCCACATCGATATGTTTACACGAGAACTGTTCGGTATACCATATCGCCAAATGAACAAATCTAATAAGATTAACCAAATTGGTTGGCCTATGGAATATTTAAACGATGAACTATATCCATACTCAGATGTAGAAAAAGAAGATATAATCCTATTCCCACACCGTGTTGCACCAGAAAAACAACCAGAAATCTTTGACTTGCTAAAAGAAGCAATGCCAGAATATACATTCATAAAATGTCAAGATATGAACTTGACCAAAGATGAATATCACAAATTGCTTGCCAAAGCAAAAATTGTGTTTTCCGCAAATCTACAAGAAACACTAGGTATCTCAGTATATGAAGGTGTTATACTAGACACTATACCAGTAATGCCAGATAGATTATCATACGCTGAAATGTGGAGTTACGATTTCCTATACCCAAGCGAATGGACAGAGAATCTAAAATCTGCTGAACGATACCTTCCAGAACTTAAAAGTTTTATTACAAATACAATGTTAGAATATGATGGATTTAAGACTATGCTAGATAAGGAGTTTAGTAAAGTAAGTAACTTCTATTCAAGCAAAAATTTAGTTGACCATCTACGTAAGTTTGTAGTATAATAAACTATTACAATTAAAAAAAGGAACATAGTATACATGAAAAAGACTTCCGATCTTATTAAAGAACGCTTAAATGCCGCAGGAGATAGATACTGGGCAGGCGACAATATTTCCAAACATCTATTTGAAGGTGAGAAAGAACTACTAATTGACGAACTTACTGAAAAGTTCGAAGGCGTACTTGACTCACTCGTTATAGACCGTCACAACGATCCTAACTCTATGGACACAGGACGCAGACTTGCCAAGATGTATGTTAATGAAATCATGGCAGGTCGATACGATCCTAAACCTAATGCTACTGCATTCCCTAATGAACCAGACCACATAACAGATGAAAAATATGATGGCATGCTTGTTGTTCGCAGTGAACTTAAATCAATGTGTTCGCATCACCATCAACCTGTCACAGGTGTAGCATACATTGGTATCATTGCTGCCGATACACTTATCGGACTATCTAAATACACTCGTATTGCCCAATGGTGCGCACAACGAGGTACACTCCAAGAAGAACTTGCTATGGACATTGCTCGTGAAATTAAGTCGGCAACTGGTTCAGAAGATGTAGGTGTCTATATTCAGGCAACACACGGTTGCTGTGAAAACCGAGGGATCCGAGCACACAGTTCACTAACACAAACTACTGTTCTTCACGGATCATTTAAAACGCACCCTGATACCAAGAAAGAGTTTTTCGACAATATTAATCTACAACAACAATTTGCACCACGATAGGATATTATTATGGGAACATTAGAACCCGGACGTAAAATCGTATATGAACGTGTCGATGATGTAGTATACGCCCGTTATGAAGGCGACCCGATCAATACAAGATGGGTTGTAGGTGAGTATTACAATCCACATAAGAACACCAACAAAGGTGAGAAATTACCTAAATAATATTATGAACAATAAAATAAATGAAGCACTCGTTATTCTATCAGAAGAATGTGGCGAACTAGTACAAGTATCAAGTAAGACCCTAAGATGGGGCCTTGCTTCAGAATACAACGAAAACACAAACAGAGACAGACTGGCAGAAGAGGCAGGAGATGTTCTTGCAATGATTGGCATTTTAGTTGAACTAGGAGTAATGTCAAACGAAGAACTTAATGAACGTATTGCAGTAAAGCGTAATAAACTAACCAAATGGAGTAACTTGTTCAATGAAACTGAGGTATAGTGAAAAATTTTATAGTCTTCAAGGTGAAGGTAAGTATGTAGGAGTACCTAGTGTATTCCTACGTACCTTTGGTTGTAATTTACGCTGTCAAAATTTTGGTCTAGACCGCAACCGTGAAAAAGAACGATACAATCCAGAAGTTAAAAAACTGATTGATGACGGTCTACTAATCAACACAAAAACGCTAGAAGATTTGCCTATCATCCATACCGGTTGTGATACATACGCAAGTATCTATCCAGACTTCCGTAATCTTATGATGAATCATACAGTAGACGAAGTGGTAGATGGCATGTTAGAACTTACACCGCATGGTCGATGGTCACTAGATAATGGTCAGGACATTCATTTAATCATTACAGGCGGAGAACCATTGCTAGGTTGGCAGAAACTTTACTTAGAATTGTTTGAACATCCTCGTATGGCAGATTTGAAACACGTAACGTTTGAAACTAATGGCACACAACCACTAGCGGAACCATTTGCGGAATATCTACGCAATGCACATTTCCATACTACATTCAGTTGCTCACCTAAATTATCTATTTCAGGTGAATCGTGGGAAGATGCTATTAAACCAAGTGCTATTCAAACATACCAAATGGATAACGCTGATACGTATTTGAAATTTGTGGTTGAACTAGAAGAAGATTTAGAAGAAGTAAATAAAGCAGTAAATGAATACCGCAATGCAGGTATTCATTGTCCTGTATATCTAATGCCCATGGGCGGTCGAAGTGAAGAATACCGTTTAAATGTGAATCAAGTAGCAGATATGGCATTATCAAACGGTTACAGATACAGTCCGCGACTTCACGTTGACTTGTACGGAAATGAATGGGGGACCTAATATGATTAGTCTATACTTAAGCCCTAAGTTTTGGCTTATGAATGAAGAAGAAAAGAAAATTGCAGTGATTAAAAATACACTAACTGGTGAGGCACGTGAACGTGCATTAGCAGAGTTAATCACCGACAAACACCAACAAAGCATTGAAAATTTAAAGATAGATTTAAAGTACAATCACATTGACCGTTTCGTATACGATACTAAAATGGCAGAGTTAACGTACACTGACAAAGAACTTTTAGAAGAAATGTTATTGAATATTGAGTTGGATCATGATAAAATAACAACTAATGAGTACGAAAGACGTTTGGCTGATATTAATGCTGAACCATATGTGCGGGTTATTAACATTGAATACGATGAGAAAAACCCGAGTGCTGGGTTCTTTGAACTTGACTACAACGAACACTTTGTTGAGTATCTTGCCAATAATGGTTATGGTGGTACTGAACCAGATGATATTGTAGACAATTGGTTCAATGATATATGTAAGAATATTGTACTTGCCGACCTAGAAGATGCTGACGGCACTGCAAAAAGTTTCTTATCTGACAGCAAAGAAGGCAAACTGATTCAACGTACACGAGTAGACGGTAACTTTTCAGAATACACCTAAGAGGTAACAATGGCAACATTTATTTTAGTAGATTCACTTAACATGTATCACCGAGCAAAACATTCTGCTATGCGTGGTGCTAACATTGATATGAAGATCGGAATGGCATTTCATATAATGATGAACAGTGTAAAATCTGCTTATCACCGTTTTGGTGCCGACCATGCTGTATTTTGTCTTGAAGGTCGTAGTTGGCGTAAAGACTTTTACAAACCGTACAAAGCACATCGTAAACTAAAACAACAAGAAAAAAGTGTACGGGAACAGGAAGAAGATAAGATTATGTTTCAGGCATATGATGACCTTATACAATTCCTAGACGAAAAGACTAATGTTACTTTGTTACAAAACCCAGAAGCAGAAGCAGATGACATGATTGCATTGTTTGTTGCCGCACATCCTAACGACAATCACGTAATCATTAGTACTGATAGTGACTATCAACAACTTATTTCTGAAAACGTTAAGATTTACGATGGTGTACAGAATCGTATTATTACGCATGAAGGTTTCTTCAAAGACGATAAGAATATGACACCAATCAAAGATAAAAAGACTAAAGAAGTACTAGAGCCTGTTGATCCAAAATGGATGCTATTTGAAAAATGCATACGAGGCGATACAAGCGATAATATCTTTTCGGCATATCCAGGTGTTCGTAAGAAAGGCTCCAAGAACAAAGTTGGCATGATTGAAGCATTTGAGGATCGTGATAGTGGCGGCTTCGCATGGAATAATTTCATGCTACAACGTTGGACTGACCACAATGGCGAAGAACATACAGTACGTGAAGACTACGAGCGTAACATGAAGTTGATTGACTTGACTGCGCAACCATACGATTTAAAAGTTAAGTTTATAGAAACTATAGCAGAAAAGAGTAAACCCAAATCGGTCAAAGGTGTAGGAATCCATTTCTTAAAATGGTGCGGGCTGTGGGACTTACAGAACCTTGCTAAATACCCAGACGAAATGGTTGCTATCTTGGCTAAACCTTACCCACACGAATAAGTTTATGTATACAGTAGAGATTGTTAAAGATAAGTTTTGGATTTTAGAAGACGCAGGTGTTAAACTTGGGGTCATTCGTTTGCATGATGATAGCCAATATGAGGTTATCATCAAAGAAGATGGAAAGACCATTCTAAATGAAAAAGAATTAACTAAACAATACGGGAAGAATATACTCAAAGCAAAATCATTCAAGAAAGTAGAAAGTGTAGAATATGGCAAGGATATTGATTCAGTCGGTGGGTTCCCTACAAAACATGTTGCTTACAACAAGTCTAGTATGAACATTAACGAAAAGACTATTCCAATCTATACCAAATCAGAGAAAAGCAAAGTGCTATATGCCGCAGGGTATTACGGATTACACTTCGAAAACAAAGCAGGCTGGAAGAATGCATATTGTATCAAAGCCGAAACACTACATACATATAATTTTATAGGACCTTTTAGGACCAAAACTGAATTAGAAGCAGAAATTAAAAGACAATAATCGCATAGAAAGCGAATAATTATTATACGGACAGACTATTGCTCTTTTTTAACTATAATGATAAATACTATATTAACATTATGGGAGGATTAGGTATGTACAAAGAATTACAAGATTTTGTATCTATTGTAAAACGTGCAAACCAAAAAGGGGCGAAGGATGTTCGTATTTCCATAGAAGATGCGAATAACCTTCATGCAGCGTTATCTCAGTTATTACTAGAGCATAACGAAAATGAAAAAGTCAATAACAGAGTTATTGATGGAGGGAGATTCAAATGAAATCCATACTAGTAACAGTCCACATAGTACAATCTGTGTTTGGTTTCCAACTAGGAGAACCAGTTTTCCAAGTACAGGAATACCCAAACGAACAGGTTTGCCAACACTACGCAAAACAATCTAATATTGAAGGTCAAATCGATCAAGAATATACACTTGTCAAACGAGGCGAATGCATAGATAGTGATACCCTATCTACTATTCGCAGAAATCGCGGACTGAACTAAACATAAAACAAGGTATAATATACGTACTTAATTTGATAAATAGAAAGTACGAATATTATAGGAGTCGATATGTTAAAATCATTAAAGACTTTACTGATTATGATAGTAGAGTTTATCATTAGTTTGCCGCCAATTAGGCTGGTAACCTATCTCATAAAAAAACCACTGATTCTTTCTATAGTTGTTGCTGTTGGCATTGGGTTATACTTCTTGATTAGACCTTATGTAGATGCTTACATAGAAGAATACCATAGATTGAATTCTGAAAAAGAAGAAGAAGTTGTTGAAGAACCACATCTTGAATTTACAAAGATTGATGATGGGTTATACACACTTATAGGCGGAGTAGGAAGTGGAGACTGTGAAAGAATCGCTCCTCAAATGCCCGATAGGTTTGCTTTGATACTAGAAAGTCCAGGAGGCAATCTAGCGGAAGGTTCTTGTATTGCGGCACATCTAAAGATACGTGACGTTGTGACCGTTGTACGTGAGGATCCAGTAATAAATGAAAATGGCGAAGTTATCTATCAACCTGGTAGTCAAACTAAAGACATGGGACCAGTAGAAGGTAAATCAATGTGCGCCTCCGCGTGTAGTATTATGTTTCTAGCAGGTGACAAACGATACTTGATAGGCGATGTAATGTTCGGTATTCACGGTCCTGGAGTCCCACCACAAATGATAGGACAGTTGGATCCAAAACAATTGGAAATGTCTTCATACCGTACTGCTACAGCACTACTAGAACTACTAATTAAACTAGGCGTAGAAGATCCTGATTTACGACACTTGTTTATTAAGATACCTAATCACACGATGTATTGGGTACACCCTCGTGATTTTGATGCTAAAGAAGGTCTACATAAAATCGCAACAAATTATAAAAACTTCTTTGGGCTAACATACGCTCAAGTAGAAGACCAGTAAGAGGTATAGAATGTTAAAAAGTTTTTTCTTAAGTCGAACACACGGCGTATACGCATGGGTCACACTTGCGTGGTTACTAGGACTAGCATGGTATAATGTACAGATTCTAGTTGCTTACAACTCTTGGAACCGGGAGTTTTACGACACACTACAAACACTACAAGAGGAAAGATTCTGGGAACTATTTTGGGGATTTGACCCATTACGGTTCTGGGATTTGATAACTATGAAAGAAGGCATAGTCCCATCTTTTATTGAAATCGTTATATTGTATACTCCGCTCGCCGTGTATGTTATTTGGCAAACACAACGATTTACTTTCAAATGGCGGGAAGCAAACACTCACTACTATTTGCATCGTTGGGAAAACTCACCTGCCACAATAGAAGGGGGCTCACAGCGTATACAAGAGGACCTAATGATGTTTGGTAAAACATTACAAAGCCTATTCAGCGGCTTCGTACAGGCGGTCCTAGTGCTGTTTGCGTTTATTCCTGTGCTATGGACATTGTCTGAAGGTTTGCCTGTATGGGGAGACAAAATCATTCCTGGTTTCTTAGTATGGGTTGCGCTTGGTATTTCGGTAGGCGGTACTATTATATCTTTCCTGATTGGCTACAAACTGCCCAAACTAGAGTATAACAACCAAGTAGTTGAAGCGAAGTTTAGGAAGAAACTTGTACATTCAGAAGATGATTTTTCACACCGTTTAACAGATGACTTGTTCCCTATGTTTGCATCAATCAAACGTAACTACTACCGTCTGTTTAACTGGTACATGGGATTTGGTGTGTGGTCTACACTATTCGGCTTTATCGCAGGTAACGTTGCGGTTGTAGTACTCGCTCCTGCATACTTTGCTCAAATGATTACACTTGGCGTACTGTTCCAAGTACTTAATGCGTTTAGTAAAGTAGAGTCTTCAATGACATTCTTTATTGACCGTTGGACTACAATTGTAGAGTTTCAATCAGTCATCCGTCGTCTTCGTGAATTCAATAGGGTTCTAGATGAAGCGGAAAATGATAAATAAAGTAAGTAGTTTATTGTAGAAAGGAGACATATGGCTAGACCTAAACCAACAATTTTGTTAGAACATACTAACCCCAAAGATTATCGTAGTGAACAAGTTATCAAAGCAGATGGTGTTTACGCGGTATTCTTTGCTGGGGAGCCTATAAACCTCCGCAGTTTGAATTCTCTTATTAACTTTCCAGGACCGAAATATAAGAAAACAAGTTTTTCAAATCCCGGACATGCTATTAACCTAGCAGAAAGATTAAACAAACTATTCCGTACAGACCAGTTTGAGGTATTCAAACTGACACAAGGTGAAAGAATTGAACTTGATGAAGAATGAAACTTACCAAAACAAATATAGTAAGGTATATCAATGAAAATTTGAGTAGTGACAGTGAACCTTTACTACTCAAAGATATATTCCATTCAGACAAAAGTAACACCTCCGGATTTCAGTTAACCGTTATAGGTAAGAAACATATGTGTAAACTATTTGATTCTTATACTATTTCATTAACCTCCAAAAGAAAAGAGACCACTGGTAATCAAGCATTGACACTTGATAGATACACTCGTGCTCCATATCATATTTCAAGAACTAATGTATTAACCGTATTTGAGGAAGAAATCGCCAGCCAACTGTTATTGATGGATGGCGATTTAGATGCTTGGGTCGCTAGTAAAAATTACTTCAATTAAGGCAAATTAGGAACGTTAAGTTTGAATCCGCCCGGAATAGTGTATTCAACTCCTGTCACTAGATTAGTATTGGAAATCTCTAAATCTGAACCTGATCCGACAGTACCAACGGTACCTGTCCATCCTCCTCGATAATTACCATTTTCTGTTTGAATAATAGAAAACCAAGTGGCGGTGCCAGCCTGCGACACTTCTTTAGCGTCAAACCAACTAGGAAGAAATTGTATCCAGCCTGCTGGGCTCAAAGAACTATAAACAAAGTGGGTTCCGAATTGATTACTATGGTTACGTCCCCAGGAAATTAATGCAGTAGACTGATTCTGCGGCGTTTGATTTTCCCACCCGGGTGGGTACGATGAGGTACCGAAATCCAATGGTAATCTTTGACCTGAATGAAGAGTGAAGTATGTCCAATAAGTGCTACTCGTACTCCAACTGTTGAATCTTGCAGTACTAACAGACGAACTACTGGAAAGAAAGTGACTGAAATATTGATTGTTAATTTGTGTATTACTGTGATTAAATGTTAATGCCATATTGTCCTCCTTATGCAGTGTAGTTCACTGAAAATTCAAAATCTGTAACAGTTATAGGCTGACCTGCGACTGCGTTCACATCGGAAACCCAAAGATCCCCAGAACCATTTTGCCCTGAAACTGTTCCGCACATAACAGCCTGGTCATTCGGAGTGACTATAGCAAACCATGTTGCTGTTCCGGTTATTGATGCGTTTTTTGTCAAGTTCGGACTTGTCTCTAGTAAAGACATATCAGGAACAAGTTGATTGAAATTTACTGCAAATTGATAGTCTGTATTCCATGTTAGTTGCATAATTTCATCAGCAGAATGGGTTGCTCTGTCTACGTACTGGTCGCCTGTCAACGGCGTACCCCTATAAATTATTATTTTGCTATTGCTAAGATTAACACTAGATTGTATTAATCCAAATACTATCTGCGGATAACCGCGTTGTTTAATTGCCATGTTATTTTCCTCTAAATTTATACCACTGGATTAGTGTTCGTAAATGTAACACCTGTAGTATCTACTTCTGTATTTGTTTGTGTAAATATACGTGTTTCATCATTCAGATTAGTGAACGTGATTCCAGTAGTATCTACTTCTGTATTTGTTTGTGTAAATATACGTGTTTCATCATTCAGATTAGTGAACGTGATTCCAGTAGTATCAACATCAAAACTTTTTTGTTCAAAATTTGGACCTGTGCCGTATAACATGTCATAACTTGTTGTGCCGATATTACTTAATACAAATCCGCCATAACCAAACCTAACTTTCGCCATATTCTGTGGTCTCCTATATGGTATAATTAACTGCAATTATTTATCAAAAAAGTTGACTTACACTGTGATTATGTTATCATATGCTTATAAATTAAACAGAAAGGTGAACTGCCATGAAAATCGAAATTGGAAAAACATACAGTGTATCAAACATGTTCAAAAAATCATTTGTCGAAGTTAACTTTATGAAGAGTCCTGAAGACAGTGACTTGCCTGACCTTAGCCGTGTAATTGTGTGGCGCGGTGGTACTATGATTGTAACTGTAAACTATGATACCGAAGCAGAATTGTTACAAGACGCCGTAGATGCAGGCGAATCATACGATGATGTGTTCGAATTTTGCATGTTCGAAGATGTATATTTGGATTCATCATGGGACGGCTGTTCAGAGGATTATGAATCGGGCGATGGTGAATCTCTAGCAAAAGTTGAAGCACTCCAAGAAGAGTTTGAGAACCTAGAGAGCGATGAATACTTTGATTTCATTGACTGGCTTGAGGGAGAAAAAGGCTATCTAATGGATGATACCGATTGGTCTATCGAAGGCGCGATAGAAGTTTCATTAATTGAGGAATAAAAAAGGTTGACACTGCCTCAAATGGCTGTATACTATAAGGGTAAGTTGATGAGAGGAAGTTAAGATGCTTAAAGATATGAAAGTTGGTGACACTATCTTCTGTAACTACGGTGCTAAGTACCCTACACAGAATTGTGAAATCATTGATTTTGACGGTGACCTTGTTGTTTGTCGTGACCCTGATGGTCTGGTTGTAAACTTCACTTATAGCCGAATCAAAGATTACGAAACTCGTTCAGTAAATGATTCGCCAATCGGCGTCTTCTACATTCCAGCAAAAAAGGTAGCATAAGATGAAAGCAGTAGTTAAACTTTACACTAACCGCGCAATGACTGAAGCAGAACTTGGTCGTAAGCCTTCTTTTGCCGACCTTGACTTTGAAGAAAATCTTGCTGTTTTCAACATTGCTGGTCGTTCTTCTAACGACATTGAAAACAAGATCATGCGTGTGTTTGCCAACATGTTCCGAGAAAAGCGCTATTCGCTAGTAGCATGGGAAGTTAAGTTCAATGCCAAACTCCCTAGTGTTGGAACACTGACTGTTAGCAAGAATGCTATAAAAGGTTCATACTCAAGCAATGACAATGCTTTTGATGCGTTTAACACAAAAAAGTTTGAAAAAGCGTAAAAAAGGTATTGACCTTTCTCCTGTAATCAGTTACTATATAATCTGAATTGACGAAATAATTAAGAGGATCTCTTTATGTCTACTACTCATGATATGGAAGTTCGACTGACTAAGCCGAGCGATTTGAAATCTGAACTTGCGTATGCGTTCAATCGCAAGCGTCCGGTGTTTATTTGGGGTCCTCCAGGTGTCGGTAAATCCGAAATCGTTGAAGGTATCACACAAGAAATGGAAGGTTACATGATTGACCTTCGTCTTGCTCTAATGGAGCCAACCGACTTGCGTGGTATCCCATACTACAATGATAAAACTGGTAAGATGGAGTGGGCTGAGCCTTCGGATCTTCCTGATGAGGAATTGTGTTCACAGTTTAAAACTGTTGTTCTGTTCCTTGATGAAATGAACCAGGCTCCACAGTCTGTTCAGGCTGCGGCGTATCAGTTGATTCTGAACCGTCGTCTTGGTAACTACCGTCTTCCAGACAATGTTGTAATTGTTGCCGCTGGTAACCGTGAGTCTGACCGAGGCGTTGCTTACCGTATGCCTAGTCCACTTGCTAACCGTTTTGTTCACCTTGAAATCACGGTTGATTTTGAAGATTGGCAGACTTGGGCACTTGAAAACAACATCGACTCTGAGGTCGTTGGTTACCTGACTGCTAACAAAATGGATCTTCACAACTTTGATCCTCGTACTGCTAGTCGTGCGTTTGCTACTCCTCGCTCTTGGTCGTTTGTTTCTGAGTTACTACCGCGCGAAGGCGAGTCAATTAGTGATAGCCGTCTACATGACTTGATTGCAGGTACTGTAGGCGATGGTGTTGCTACTAAGTTTATGGCTCACCGTTCAATGGCGCAGGCAATGCCTAATCCAACTGATATCCTTGAAGGTAAAGTTACCAAACTCCCTAAAGGTTCAAATGAGATTTCGGCAATGTTCTCACTGACTGCTTCAATGTGTTACGAGTTGAAGGATCATGTTGATAAGACAGGTAAAGACGGTATGGACAAGTTGTACGAAATGGCAGATAACTTCTTCCGCTTCATGATGGACAACTTCGATACTGAAATGACCGTGCTGGGTGGTCGTACTGCTCTACGAGTTTACAAACTCCCACTTGAACCTCGCAAAGTCCCATGCATTGGTGACTTCTTCAAGAAATACGGTAAGATGATTATTGAGGCGCACAACGCCTAAATGATATAAAATAAAAAAGGGAGCAAATGCTCCCTTTTTTATTATGTGATTAAGATAATGTTAGCACATAAACTGCACCTATCCCTGAACCTTGGATGCCATCTTCTCCAGTTGCGCCTACTACCAAAGTACTACCAGATAGTGAAACCGAAATACCAAAACTGTCATTACTAAACGTACTGTATGAGTTTGGATTGTCTATAGTAATGATTAAGTTCCCAGTATTCAAATCATAAATGTACACCGATCCGGCATTCACAATTGGATTATCTTCACGACGGTTACCCACAACCAAATAATTTGCGTCAATATACAACTCCTCTCCAAAATTATCTTCAAGATTCGGCGCAGGATTTGTAATCGTATAAATTAAATTGCCGGTGGTATTGTCGTAAACGTATACTATACCAGGATTGGTTTGTCCGTTAACATCTTCGAGTGGTGCTCCCACCGCAAAATGTGATGAGCCGACTGCCACTGATCGACCGAAATAATCATTGTTAGGTGTGCTATAATCGTTAGGGTTTATGATGGAATGTAGTAAATTACCTGTAGCAATATCGAACAAATAGGCTGCTCCGGAATTTACATTGACCCCACCTTCACTTTCCGCACCAACTACCACATGTGTATCCGATATAGCAACTGAAATGCCGAATTTATCATATAACGGCGTACTAAATGCGCTAGGATTGCTTAGTGTGTGTACTAGGTTGCCGGTGGTAACATCGTAGATGTATGCTTTACCCGAACCGCTACCATCAGCACCACTATTAAATGCTGAAATAACGGCATAATTTCCTTTAACCGCAAGGTATTCTCCAAATCGGTTATTGGGCGCAGGGATTGGTTCCTTAATATTGTATAACAGTTGTCCTGTCGTAACATTGAAAATGTGTACACTTCCGCTATCTCCTGCCACATCATCGTCATACGGTGCTCCAACAACAGCGTAATTGCCTGAAATAGCAACCGCCTTACCGAAGGAATCATTAGCAGAAGGCGATGGGTGCTGAAGTGTGTGTAGCACATTACCCGTAGTTGTATCGTGTATATACGCAACACCCGCACTGGCGAACCCCGAAACGGTTCTTTTTGGTACGCCAACAATTGCCTTGGTACCACTAACGCTTACGTCATTACCAAAGAAATTTAAAGCCGTAGGGGTTGGGTCTGTCAATAACCTGTCATAAGTTGATGTACTGAAAGGTAACGATCCAAGAAGCACACTTGCTGGCGCTGTGCCTACCGATCTTGTTAATTGTGTATTGTTGAATCTAATTTTTGCCATAAGTATGAGTCCTCTATTGTTAATAATGTGTCTATTTATTTATCAAAAACCCTTGACTTTTGGGCAATACATAAGTACAATAGTTAATATAAAGTAAAGGAGCAGTGTTATGACACAAGTTATGAAAAAAGATACAACATCAGCCGAAGATGAATTTGATAAAATTCTTGCTGATGCAGGTATTGAAATTGATGAAAACTCTGAAGAGCCAGTAGTATTTGACTATACAGATACCGAAATTAAGGAAATGATTGTTTCTGCTCGTGTCCGTATGCTTATCAAACATCCATTCTTTGGTACTCTTGCTACACGACTCAAGTTGGTTGAAGCGGAATGGCTTCCTACTGCGGCAACAGACGGTAAACATCTGTACTACAATGCGCAATTCTTCCGCACACTGACTCCAGGCGAAATCGATTTTGTTATCGGACACGAAGTTCTACATAATGTTTACTCTCATTGTGGTGAAGGTAGTCGTTTAATGGATTATGATGAATCCAATCGTGACGGCAAACTTTGGAACATTGCCGCTGACTACAAGGTCAATCAAGGACTAGTCGAATCACGTATTGGTGACTTGCCTAAATGTGCATTGTATGATGTTAAATATCAGGATTCGTACACTGAGGAAATCTATGCTGACCTGAAGGAACAACAGGAAAACGGCAAAGACTTTAGTGATGAAGAAACCCTTGATGAACATATGTTCGGCGACGGTGACGGTGACGGGAAAGGTAATGACCCTACAGGCCGTAATGGACCAATCAAAATCTCTAAGGCAGAGGCTCAGGCGATTAAGGATCAAATGAAACAGGCTGTAGTTCAGGCTGCGCAAAATGCTGGTTCGGGCAATCTTCCAGGTGGTGTTGCTCGCATTGTTAAAAACCTTACCGAACCTAAGATGGATTGGCGTGAATTGCTTAACCTGTCCATGCAGTCGTGTTTAAAATCAGACTTTACATGGATGCGCCAGTCTCGCAAATCTCGCTCTATGGGTATCTATCTTCCAGGTCAAGATCCGGATGAGGTAGTTGATGTGTGTATCGGTCTTGATGTTTCAGGTTCTATTTCACACGAAATGCTTCAGGATTTTATGAGTGAAGTTGCTGGCATTATGACTCAATTCCAAGATTTCCGTCTACGTGTTTGGACTTTTGACACTAAGGTCTACGAGGAATCATTCAAAGAGTTTACACCGATGAATGCTGAGGAAATCAACGAATACAATATCATAGGTTGTGGCGGCACAGATTTCATGTGTAACTGGAATTTCATGGAAGATAACGATATTCAACCTGATAAGTTTATAATGTTTACAGACGGTATGCCATGGGATAAATGGGGCGATGAAAACTACTGTGACACTCTTTTTGTTATTCACGGTAGCGACTCAATTACCCCGCCATTCGGTGAGTTTGCATACTACTCAAAATAATTCCATACAGGGTCAACTGGGTGCAATGCCCAGTTGATAAATACTTTTATGAGTAAAGACACTCTCTTACTTAATGCAAATGGTCAGCCACTGACCGTTGCTCCGCTTTCAACATTATCGTGGCAAGAAAGCATAAAACTAGTATTCTTGGATCGAATCAACGTTTTAGAGTGGCACGAAGATTGGGAAGTTCGCAGTCCGAATTTAACCATTCGAGTACCATCAGTGGCAACAACCAAAGTATATGTTAAACCTGCACGAGCGGGTGTTAACTTTTCTCGGCATAATGTGTATGCTAGAGATAACTACCAATGCCAATATTGCAATAAGCATTTCCGTTTTCAAGATTTAACTCTTGACCACGTACTACCTAAATCATTAGGAGGCAAACTAACATGGGAAAATATAGTAACTTCATGTAAATGGTGCAACAACAATAAAGGCGACAATGCCAATATTATACCAAAGAAGCAACCTTATCGTCCACATGTTAGTCAACTAAAGATAAGTAGCAAACAAGTTTCAGAAATACAATATCCAGTATGGTTCAACTATCTAGACATTCCGGATGAATTACTGAAATTAAGAGCATAAAACTTGACATATAAAAACAATTCGTGTTATAATTATATAAATCTATAAGGAGAAAAGTATGAGCGAAGATACTACACAAAAACCATCTGACCGTATTGATACAGGTCTAACCCTAGTTGATATTAAAAACCTATATGCTATCATTGATATGGCGGCTAAACGCGGTGCGTTTGCTGAAAGTTCACAACAAGAACTACAAATAATCAATGCCGTGGTTAACAAAACACGAGGGTTTCTAATCCAGCATATTGATAATATACCAAACAACGAAGCGCAGGCTGAACCAACCGAAGAACAAATTGCCGAGGCTAAAAAGGCAGAGAAAGAAAAAAAGAAAGCCGAAAGGAAACGTAAGAAAGAACTAGAAAAGGAGTTCAATGAAACTATTGCCAAATCAGGCACAAGCGAAGAATAATAGGAGAACAACATGGCATTTTTGAAACATATTGGTCGTCACGCCAAAACTGGACAACGACTAGTAATTGTATTCATGCAACTACCAGAAGACGAAAATCATGCACTTGTAATTTATAGTGACGCATTACCAGACCGTTACCATCAAGCCGTTATGGAGGCGCTTGAATCACCTGAAGGCCAATCGTCTAAACAACTTTATGAAGTACTAACCCGAAAAGTATTTTGGCATGGTCAGCCAATGCTAGATACTGTTCACCGAGAAGGTCTGTTGGTTAAAGTAAAAACTGAAGATGTTATTATGACTCCCAATACAAATACTAACATCCCACTAAATGAACTTAATCAGCAAATTAAAGAATCACAAGGTGATACACCCGTTGAAAAAGAAACAGTTGAAGACACTCGGTCACAAACTGATGTAAATGTGTCAGAAAGTCAACAAGACGAAGCAAGACAGATTGCTCAAAATCTATTGATTCAGGCAGAACTACTCGAAAGGGATGCTGAGGCTAAACGTCAGGAAGCATACAAGTACGATCCAAGTTTGAATCCTGAAAATAAACCGAAAGCAAAACGCGGTCGTCCAAAGAAATCAGAGGCGAAAAACCCCGAATCCGTGTAAAAAGTATAAGTACTATAGAGGGAGAATGTTTTTCCCTCTATACATTGGGAGATACAACATGGAATTCGATAGAGACCGTGAATTTGATCGTCTTATAGACGAATGTAAAGCATTAACAATACCTGCGTTTTTTATTAAGGAACTTAAGGTTACGTTAGCAGGAGGCGGAGAAGTAGTATTACAAGGAGATGAATTATTTTCTACATCGCCTATATCATCTTCTATTTTAGATAGACAAGGGCCAGACCCTTATGATATGATAGAGGATGTTGATGTAATGATTGATGTACCGACACTTAGAAAAACAGTCGTTGGTAGTGTTCAAACATTACTAAACTCACATTTTAACACATAAAGGTATTTAATGAACGCATCTGAATCCGAATACTTGGACTTATTACATACAGTTTTAACACAAGGCGAACTACGGGATCAGGAACGAACAGGAGTAGGTACGAAATCCCTCTTTATGGCAAACCTCAAGTTTGACCTTAGTGAGGGATTTCCATTACTAACGACTAAACGAGTTCCATTCAAATCCGTACTAAGTGAACTACTATGGTTTATCGAAGGTAGTGACGATGAACGTAGACTAGCAGAAATACACTACGGACTCCCTAGGGAAGAACTAACAGACAAAACTACTATCTGGACAGCCAACGCAGACGCACAAGGTAAGGATCTAGGTTATGAGAACACTGATTGGGTTAAACTCTTAGGACCCGTCTATGGCGTCCAGTGGCGCAACTGGGACGGGGTAGACCAACTCGCCGAACTTGTACACAATTTAAAGAATAACCCACAGTCTCGTAGACATTTATTATCCGCATGGAATGTAGGCGAACTAAAGAATATGGCTCTGCCACCATGTCATACATTCTCGCAATTTTATGTTGACAACGATGGTAGACTACACAGTAGTTTGTATCAACGTTCTGCGGATCTATTTCTAGGAGTACCATTCAATATTGCTTCATATGCTCTATTAACTCATATCCTAGCGCAAGTATGTGATTATGGTGTAGGTACATTTACTCACGTTATAGGCGATGCTCACATCTATAATAACCACGTTGACGCAATTAAAGAACAACTTAAAAGAGAACCAAGAAAGTATCCAAAACTTTCTATCAACTATCAAGTTAAAGACATTGATGGTTTTACTATGGATGATTTTGTTCTCGCAGATTACAACTCGTACCCAACTATTAAAGCACCAATGGCAGTATAATGAAAGTAATCATTAGCGGTAACAACCATTCGGGATTAAGTGGCGCTCTAGGCGCCATTATTCCCAATATGACATTTTGTAGCAGAGAAACAGATTTTGAACTTACAAGTGCAAATGACCAAAGACGCTTTGCTAAACTAGCAACAGAATACGATGTGGTTATTATTTGTTCTGCATTATGGAAATTTCAACAAACTGTATTACTGGACGAAGTACACAAAGCATGTACAGAAGCAAACGTTGCGCCACATATTGTTTGTATCGGTAGTACCACAGATAGAGTCAACAATGGGCGTACATGGCGATACAATGCTGAGAAAAAAGCATTGCGTGATTACTCTAATACGTGCGCTATCCAAGGTGTATGGACTGATAATAAACCGAAAGTAAGTTATATAAGTTTTGGCACGTTAAGTAACAACCAACATAAGCATCCTGATCGCAAATGTCTTGACATAGGTCACGCCGCAGAGTATATCAAATGGTTAATAGACCAACCAAAACATATAAATATTAATGAAATTAGCATAGACCCGATGCAAGGAGACTCTTGGCATGAGTGATAAATACATTTAGCGAGGGGTTACAGGACGGCAATCCTAGAAACCCCTCTAACATAAGCAAACTGTTAAGGAGAATGCAAATGTCTAAATGTATTTATATTGTATATAAAACCATAAATCTTGTCAATAGCAAATTTTACATAGGAAAACACAAACAAGAATCACATGATTTCGATGGTTACTTGGGTAGCGGAAATTTAATCAACGAAGCGATAGAAAAATACGGAAGGGAAAACTTCATAAGAGAAACATTATCTGTACACGAAGACGAATATGAATGTTATCTCGCCGAAGAAAAAGCAATAGGCGATTTATGGAAATATCGTAATGATTGTTATAACTTAGCACCTGGCGGAGACTGCGGAATGGGTGAAACAAAGCAACTATGGTGGGATGAAAATTTTAAAAAGAAAGAGGAGTTGAGTATTGCTTGGAAAGAAAATAACCCGTCAAAAACACCCGAGGGTAGACGCAGAATAAAAGAATCCAATAAAAGAAGAATTTGGACTGAAGAAGCAAAAGAGAAATGTGGAGGCCCACATAGAGGTAAACCAAAAACTAAAAAGGTATGTCCATATTGCGACAGGCCAATAGCCATAAATATGTACGAAAGATATCACAACAAAAATTGTAAGGAGTATTATGGAAAATAAAAAAAGAGAATGGTCATCATATGACTTTACTAAAATCCCGTATGATGATTTGGTGCGTGTAGGCCAACGAACGATGTTATATAGAGATATGTTCACGGTCAGTTGGCTTCTTGCCAGATTCTGTAACTACAAATGTTCGTAAATACATTGCGACCTCATATAGCAATATATGTTGAATAACTCCTTTAATTGCTGGGAACTCCCTCAGGGACAATCAGCAGCCAAGCCCGAAAGGGAAGGTTCAACGACTAGGCGAAAGCCGTACACTCAAGCGAGTGGAAATGGGGAGCATCCTACTGGGATGAAGATATAGTCTGAACTACATGGCAACATGTAGCAGTTCATAAGAGAACGGATCAAGGAGTAGCGCACTTGATTGAACATATTTGATTGTTGGCCATATGCCCGCAGTGACCGTAAGGACCATAGACCCACAGAACTATGTTTGAGGACAATAGATGAAATTAAAAAACAAGCGCGTGCCCGCGGATTTAATAGTTTCCATTTCAGTCTTAGTGGTGGTGAGCCTACTTTTCATCCTGGATATTTGGATATCATGGAGCACTTGGCTCTTGATGTAGACAATACAAATTATACGTCGGTACACATGACAACTAATATGTCCCGCAATATGAAATGGCATGAAACATACGTGAAACATGCTTCTAAATTTCATAGGGCAAGTATTACGGCGAGTTTACATACTGAACATGTAAACACTCGTGAAAAGATGCAGGATTTTGCTGACAAACTTATATTTTGTCAAGAACATGATGTACAAGTAACAATCAATCAGGTTATGGTACCCGAATGGTTTGAACGTGATTGGGATAATGCTATGTTCTTCCATGAACAAGGCATAAACGTCACTCTTAAGCCACAGAGCGACCCTACAGCGAGTTTTGTTGTAGACGGGTATACACCCGAAATGTTAGAAAGACTTCACAATGGTATGCCTCAGTTAGCATACACTGAAGAAAAAGCAAACAAGGCAAAGTTAGTTACTCGTCCCGAACCTACATTCACTAAAACAAGTGATCCTATATGGTGGGATGAATTTGCCGACATACCAAAATCGTATCAAGTAGAGTTCCGCGATAGTGAAGGTAAGTATTGGTGGATGGATCAAGCGGAACGTTTTAATGCATTCAACTTTAACAAGTTTAATGGATGGGAGTGTAGCAGTGGATACAGAAGTATTATTATTCGCGAGCCTGATGGTTCTGTTAAGCGTAGTTATTCTTGTGAGGACCAGCCTCTGGGTAACATTGAAACAGGCTTTCAACTATTCGATGAGCCAAAAGTATGTATCAGCAAAAATTGCGTTAGTAGCGCAGACAGTAAGATACCGAAACGAGCGCCGGGAACAAAATTGCCACTCTGGCCCGGTGACGAAACCTTTAAAAGATAAATAGTAGTAAATTAAAGGAGTAACATGATACCATTAAAACCTTGGACAATACTGATTGCGCAAATTATAGCGCACCTGTCTATCATACCACTTATCATCTACGGTGAGTTATGGATGTGGGCAGTTGTACTATTTGTATACTTTCTAAACGGCTGTTTAGGTATGACGATGACATATCATCGTTTGCTTAGTCACAGAAGTTGGAACGCGCCAAAGTGGATAGAATATTTATTTACATTGTTCGCCACAATCGGTTTGACCGGTAGCGCAATTGCTTGGGTGGCAGTCCATAGAGAACATCATAAACATACCGATACAGACAAAGACCCACATTCACCCACATTCAAAGGATTTTTGTGGGCGCATTGGTTGAGCATGTTCGCCAAAGTTAAACCCAGATATGTTACTGACTTGATACGAGATAAATTCTTTGTTGTCCAACATAAACACTACTTTGATATTAACATAGCATACGGTATTGTGTTATACTTAATAGATCCTATGGCAGTATTATACGCATGGTTAGTTCCTGCTATGATACTATGGAACGCAGGTTCAGCAATAATTTCTATAAGTCATAGACATACCAAACCCAGCAATGATTTGATATTGGCATTAACAACGTGGGGTGAAGGCTACCATACTGTACACCATGAGCATCCGGGAAAAAATAGATTTGGCAAATTTGATTTTGCGGGTTGGTTAATTCAGCATATAGGCACGAAGAATGATACACATTAAAAGTATTATACACGACAATGAATACATGGAAGAAGTTGGCAGACTTGCCGCCGAACATCATCCTGAAAACTTTGGCAACTTTAGTAAACGTATAAAAAATTATGTTGACTTCTTTATATGCGAACATAACAGTAACATAGTTGCTATCTCCGGTATATACAAATGTCCATCGTGGCCTGATAATCATTACCGTGTGGGCGATAGAAGTTTCTATTTCCCAGAATTTAGAACAAAGGGATTGAACTATTTGTTACCTGAATCGCAAAAGGATATTAGAAACCTATGCTCAACTCAACTTATTCCAAAACAAATTGAAATAGTGTGTCAGATGGGTGGGATACCGTTTTACAGTATGTTGAATCATCCCAACGCATTACAACGTTCTGTAAACTTGCTAAATACAACATTAGAAGAAGATAAACACTTTATTATGCTAGAGGACTTATACTATACGTGTCCTGACCCAGAAAGAGCGTCAGACCGTTGCTGGCAGAATATTGCTGTTATGGCTTCGAAAAAACAAGAATTTAATTTAACGAGTAGAAAAAACAATGGCGCTTAAACGAAGACATGAATTGCCAAACTTTAAAAAGTTAGATGGTATACAAATATATACTGAAAGATTGCTTGAATGTTTCAAACAATGGGAGCATTATCCTGACTCCATCAGTGTACATTGCGGCACGCCGTATCTGAATGAATTGTACCTACAAACTCCAGTGACTACCACTAAAGAAACGGTAATACTCAAAAACGGCATGGAAGATGAAAGAACGTACGGCGAACTACTACCTGAATTCAAAGGAACGTATGTAGAAGAAGTACTTAACATGTTTAAGTCCCCGTACACACGAGTTAGATTAGTAGTCAAAAAACCTGGTGCGTTAATAATGCCGCACATAGACTACGATACAACATATAGCATGAGGTACTACATTCCATTACAAACCAATGAATGGTCATTCACCTCAGTTAAAAGTAAAAATGATGACCATCCGGAAGTTAGACACTTACCCGCAGATGGCGGCGTATGGTTCGTAAATCCTGGTAACTTACACGGTGCTTGGAATTTAGGCAAGTCGGACGACATACGCTTAATATTGGCAGTGAACGGTCAAGATGATATAGGAGATTAATATGAGTGATAAAGTAATGGGTAACGGATACCTATACCGAACAGAACCATGGGAAGATATATTCGCCAACCCTAAAGAAGAAGTAGTTTATTCAATGGATGATATCGTTAGTGTTAACTGGGGCAAAGATGAATACCCAGTTAACCCAGCATTAAGAAAAATTAATGCTACATTTAACGACATTCATGCCCAAGTATGGGAAGACTTAAAAGAACACCGTGATACTATACTACAGTTTAGAAAAACGTATTACCAAAAGACTGATAGGTTTATCATAGTCTACCCTAGCGGAGACAACCATCGTGTTAAAAATGTTGCTCCTCCAAGATATGTATCTATTATGAATTACAATAATGATATGTTTGGTAACGTTGGTTTAACTACGATGCTACACCCGCCAACAGGAACATGGATGTACTTACATGAGGACAAACCCAGGTCACCTGCTATCGAGGAACTAATATCACGTATTGTTAAGGAAGTAATTCCAGAGCATGAGCAAGACCCTGAGATATTCAATCAAAAGTACAAGATTGAATCCGCACTATCATTTAAAGGCCCTGGATGTTTGTTGAACAGACATTGTGACCATGATGATGATAATGGTTATGTACGATACCACGCAATTCTAAATACACATGACAAGAACTATATGGTCACAGGCAATACACCAGCAGACGATTATATTGTTGCTCCACAAGTGGGTGAAATTTGGGGTTTTGATGTATCGAAACCTCATTGGGCAGGCAATGATGCTCAGGAAGAAAAAGAAGAGTTGCTTTCATGGCATCTTATCATTGATGTACTAGAGAATTCACGTTACCAGCAAGGAAATAGAAACATCAAATGAACGAGTTTATGACTCACATACATTTTGATTATAACAAGGAAGCGTTATTGAAAGAATTTGATAACGCTAACCTTTCCGTTTATACACCTAGTAGAAAGATTAACGAACAATCATGGTTCAATAAAACTGACACTTGGTTAACTGCGGTTGCCGATGAACAATCATCTGAAATGTATAGAATAAAATGTATGTTAGAAGACACATTCAATGAACCGGTGACAGCAAAATTCTTTCTATTAAAAGAAAATGAACATATACCTCCGCATAAAGATATGGGTCATAGAGTATGTATAAACATAGTATTATCCAACGATGCTGCCCCAGTGAAATTTAAAGATGGACCAGAAGAATCTTACGAGTGTGCAATGTTAAATGTTTTTAAACGACACGAAGTACTACCCGGACCAGAAAGAAAAATGGTGAAGTTTCAAATAGGCGAGAACCTATTCTATAGAGACGCACTACAAATATGGGAAAACGGTACTAATGTATGATATACTACTTATTGCTATCCCAATAGGACGTACTGATACACGTCCTTTGCCTGCCATATTCCATCTAAAGTCATATCTTGAACTTCACGGTAAAACTGTAAAGTGCATCGAATGCCACAACCTAACAGATGGCGGAAACCCAGAGTTATTTGATAGGATGTATGAAGCAATCGAACCAGAAAAGGATAATGCCCCGTGGATTGGTATATCGTTGCTCACTGACTACCAGGTGTCATTGGGCCTAGAAGTAGTCAGACGTTTAAATTTAGACCCAAATCGTATTATATGGGGTGGCCCCGGCACATCACTTATTAACGAAAAATTACAACGCAAAGAGATAGATGCGGTTGATAACTTCAAGCATGTAATCTATGGTGAGGGCGAAATTGCCCTACTTGAATTTTTAAATGGTAATCTAGAGTATCCGGGCATCAATAGTGACCCTGTACAAATAGATGATTTGAATTCGTTACCTCCACCAGATTACGGTGATATCAATGTACCAATGATTGCGTTAACTGGTTCTCGTGGTTGTGTGCGCAAATGTAAATTCTGTAATGTGCCATCTATATGGAAAAAGTATAGATATGTTGATGGTACAATTTTAGCAGAAAATGCTATTTCAGTAATACAAAAGAATCCGTATACTTCACACATAGCGTTCTCAGATTCGCTTATCAATGGTTCAGAACGTGAATTCCGTAAGATGTGTACTAGATTGAAAGAGCATAACTTATCCGAAGATGTAAAGTCAGGTAAACTTTCTCCTGTCACATGGGAAGCCCAATATATAGCACGTAGAGTAACGGTAGACCATTATCAATTAGTAGTTGACTCAGGTTGTACTATGTTGAAAATAGGCATAGAATCTGGCTCAGAAAGATTACGTAATGAAATGGCAAAGAAATTCAATGACGAAGCAATGTATAATACATTGTTTGGATTTCTAAAAACTGACCCTCATATCAAACTAGTTCTTATGATAGTAGTAGGTTATCCGCAAGAAACAGAAGAAGATTTTGAAAAAACACTTGACTTCATGGACAGACTTAGTTACTATAACACTAGAATTAAAATGTCCCCTACCCTTATGTCCATCATACCGGGGACTCCTGTAGCAACGGAACATCCAGAGTTAATAGAAAATATAGAGTCGCACAACTTCAAAGACTACACGTTTGTAAATGAAAATGGAGATATAAGAAGTCGCGTAAAACGTCTCATAAAAATGGAAACTATGATTAAATATCATAAATACTGTTACGATATATCCATCGCAACACGCAAGGATTATTTCTTGTTTGATGTACTCAAAGAGTTAGATGTTGATTACATGGATATATACAAAGAAGCAATTGACGATTTGATATCTTCCGGACGTTTACCAGATGATATCGAAGATATTTATGAGAATGAACTACCGTGGCCTGAGTTTCTATGGTAGTCAAAGGAGACAAACATATATGTATATACAACAACTTAGATTTACACGCGCAGACGTATCATCATTAGGAATCGATGGTACGATAGAGGCTATCAATGCCGCGGCAAACCCAGAAATGCAAATACAATATCAGGCAATATTAGAAAGACACCTTGATGAAAATCTTTATGTTTCACACACTATACAAAACAACACGTATATTGTAACTAGACACTGGAATTCCCAAGAAGAGTGTGAGTCATTTTTTGCGGCGTTGGGCACTGTCGGACAAAGGTTGCGCCAAAGCATTGAAGGGACAGGATTCAAACTTGAGCAATTCTTCACTACCGTATAAGTACTTTAAAGATAACAATATTCAAATTTTCAGTTATCCTTTTGACCGAGAATTATTGCTATCTGAAATGAATAGGTTCCAGTCAGAATTTGAACCATACACAGACCATACAGGCGCGTTCATAGAAGATTGGACTATTGCTAGACACATAGAATTCGATTATGCAACAGAATTGTGTAAAAGGTTTGATATCGATGCAAAACCCAGATTTTACATTCAAAAACCTGGGTTCACCCTTCCTATGCATATAGACCGAGGAACACAATGTAGTATAAATGTTCTACTGTATTATAAGAATCCAGCACCGGTTAATATCGAAGACAAAACATACTACTATGATGCGTGTTTACTAAACACAACTAAACTACACGGTGTTACCACTGGTGATGAAGAAAGAATACTTTTCAAACTAAGTATATTCAACGAAGATTACGAATCCGTAGCAAGAAAAATAGTTAAATGTATTTTTTAAGTTCTTTGACTAACTCGCTGTCCTTTTGTTTTGACAACACATCTATATAGTTTACAGTTTTAGATTGGTCTGCTGGACTATTAACTATCTTTATCATATTTTCAAGCCATTTGATAGTATCGTCTAGGTTTACTATGTTCGCATCCGTATCTCTAACCATGTCCATAGATTTGTACAAATCACTATCATCATTTGCGTACTTCAATGCATTGTATGATTCATCCATAACAAAGTTACCAGTAATAATTATAGGTTTCTTTGTCACTTCGAATATATATTTGAGATAACCTGAAAATTGTTTTACGCTGTATACACTTAATGTAGGACACAATATAATTTTTTGAACTTTGGGATGGATCGCATAGTACTCATAATTCTCTTTAAACGTTTCCCATCGTAATCCCCATCGTACAAGTTCTGCTAGTTTTCCAGTTGCTTCGTTGCTTATTGTCATATAACATACCCATTTTTCCGGTAAATTATCAAGCAATGAATAAAACTTGTCTCTTCTATTGCCTTCAGTATTACAGTTTGTAATGATAGAAATAGTAATTTTGTAGTCTTTCAACTCTGCTATTAGATATTCCATAAACTTATAGAAATTAGGAGAATACGAAAGTTCGCCGCCCATAAACTTTAATGTGAATCTATCACTATGGATGCTCTTAATCCACATTACAATCTTCTTATACTCTTCATCGGTAGAATTGTATATGATTTGCTCAGTGTTAAGTTCCTTTGCTATTCTATGGGATTGAGCAGGGTAACAATATACACAACTCATATCACAAAAATTATCAAATTTCAATTCCAATAACCAAGGGCGTTCTTGGATATCGTCAACTGAATCCCAGTCATTAACTACATCTCTATATGAGGTGCCTGTGTGGTCGTATGAATTGTAGCAATGTTCACAATGGTCATAGTTTCTTACACCATTCTTGAGGTCATCACGGACCTTATCAATATAAGGATTCGAGTATATCTCGTTCTCGCTGAAAACTGTTCCAGGGCCAGATTTACAACAATATCTTAACTTGTTTTCAGATAAGTCAATGTTGACTTCTTCCCAGGCTCTACTACATATCATCTTTTATAACCATAGACTTAAGTATATCATAAGATTGTGGCGAAACAGATATGAAGAACGTAAACACATCGTCTTCAAATGCTTCAGGATAGTGTAATTTACTGGTGTCCACTAAGTAAAGCCTGCCTGGCTCTATCTTTCTGTTTGTATGTGTGGTACCATCCAAGAACGTAAACAAGTAACCGTCAGGTTTGTTAGTTCCCCACAGTCTAATGTTCTCAAAAGGTGCAAATTGGTCTATATGTGGGTAGAAAAAAGATCCGGTATTAAACCATATAATAGCAGACCTTTGCATATATGGTTTTAGCGGCTCTAGTGGATCAAAACATGACCAATTTAACGCCGGTGTATGTACTGTATAGTCAGGATCGAATGAAGATACGTTATGTCTGCGATTCCACACATCTAATGGTCCTACACACGCATCCCATTCATCCGGGTCCATTCGTCCGTCGGCATTGACCAAAGCAATACCCTTACGGAACATATGTGGATGTTTGTCTTTTGGTCCCCAATGTTTGAAGAGATGTTCGTTACCAAACATCTGCTGTTCAAACAATTCCACATCTAATTTTATATCTAACGGTACAAAATTTTCTGTAACAAGTTCGTTATATTTTTCTAAACTAACACTTTCTGCCATCTTACGGTTAGGCATCGCCATATGCATTGGCTTAGGGTCTAAATTCATTTACTTTTCCTTTTAGTTAAGTTATAGTAAATTTATTTATGATATGTAACGTCTATGTTTTCCTTCTTGATACTGTAAAATACTTTGTCGTGGTCAGCATGGTGTACACGACGGTTTAGTTCAGAATCCTTGTAACCTACACCCATCATTAGTAGTACATCCTGTTCTGTACCTAGCAATTCTTTGATTTCATCCGAAGAAAAACATTGACAACAGCCAGTGCTGTAACCTAGCATAGTTGCCGTTAGGTTTAGATAACCAGAAGCAATACCCAACGCAATGTTTGAATCTCGCTGAATAATTTCTACACTATGTTGTTCGTCTAGAGCATTCTTTTCTGCTATACGGTTACTCACTTCAGGTTTTGCTAGAAATACAAACAAAGTATTTGCTAACACTTGACTGTTTGTAATAAGTTCACCGTTTAGTCTGAAACCTGTGGTTTTTTCGTGTAACTTTACAATCAACTCTCGATTTTGAATGACTTTAACATCATAGAAAGCGCCATTTTGCTTACTAGGACATTGTGTTATCGCGTGAACCATCAATTCTAGGTCGTCTTCATTAATTTGCTTTGACAAATCCCAGTTACGCTGACAGTGTTGGCTCTTAATTACACTTTTTTGTATATTGGTCTTTAGTTCCATTTGTTCCTCCTTAACCCTATTCAATAGGGCATCATTAGTATATGTATTTATACTTTTATGCTAAATATGTAATGTAAGGAGAACAAAAATGAAATACTTTCAACCAATAGTTGATTTACCGCAATTAAATCTACAAGCAGAAATGAATGAAATGTTATCCGAAGGTCTACTAGACTGGGGAGAATTCAATCAAATATGTATTAATTCAGTGCCAGGACACACAGACGATTACAACTACGGGAGCAACAGTTTACATTATGATTGGGCTAAAATGACCGAAGTCAACGGTGAAATGATAGTTCCAGAACGAGAACATAAACTATCTGAGGGTGACTTCACAGAGTTATGCGATGTATTTGCCGGCACCGATTTCGAAACAATACACAACTTACTTGCGGGCCGATATATTTTAGGCAGAACCCGTCTAATGCGTTCTCTTCCCAAAACATGTTTAACATGGCATAAGGATACTACATTACGACTACATCTTCCGCTAAAAACACAAGAAGGATGTTATATGGTAATTGAAGATGAAATATTACATCTAGCAGAAAATCGTTGGTGGCAGACTAATACAACAAAACTACACACCGCATTCAATGGAAGTAAAGAAGAACGTATCCACTTAGTCGCAGTAATTCTAGGCGAACGTTAATTACTCACTCCAAAATCTAGGGCCATCTGGGTTGTTCAAACGTTCTTCTGTAATCTCTATTGTACGTTGTGTTGTCGGTGAAGGTTTATAATGTGGGTCATGCATCTGTACTCGTGCGATAGATTCTTTCCAACGGCGTAAACGTGTAGCCATATCATTGTCTCTAAATTTCCAGTCCATAGCAGTATGATGCTCAAACGCATGTGGGTCCTCACCTTTTAGTATATCATACAAATCATGTTGTTCATTCAACAACAACGAATTACCAAACGTCCATCGCCACAATGGGTTGCCATTATCATCTTTTGCGTTTCCATAACCCAACTCGTATACTTTATCTATACCGCGCAAATTTTCTTGATGGTCTTCTTCCGTTTCAGTTGCGTAACCAATCAATATCAAACACTGCATATGAATCTTGTACTTGTTCAACATTTCAAATGTGTACCACACGTCTTCGTTGGTAAACTTTTTCTTCATGTGCCAGCGTACACTTTCACTAAAACTTTCTAATCCCATTACAGCATCTTCGCAACCGCTTTCTGACATAAGACGGTACACCCGTTCAGGCATCTGGTTCTTCGGTCTGAATATCAAATGTGACATCCAACGGAATGGTTTATTCTTTGCGTTCTGCGCTTGCTTTATACGCTTCATTTCAATTAACAGTTTTTCATATATAGGCGGACTGCCATTCAACAAACTATCAGTAAAGTGTATGGTTTCTCTGTCATACTTAGTAACAAGTTCTTCTATTTGTTCTGCTACTTTCTCCGGACTTTTAAATCTATATGTGGGCCATATTTGATGGTCGTTACAGAATGTACACTGTCTTACACAACCGCGACTAGCAGACACAAAACATGTCTTAGGCGCCCACAGTTCATCGTACTCATTCCACTTAATATCGCTGTAATCTGGCGCCAAAGAATCGTCCAGAGGCGTTATTTCATCTATAGAGTGTATCTTGTTGATGCCAGGAAATGATGTATTACCTTTCAACAGTTCAAGTATTGCTCGTTCGCCGTCACCTTTAATAAAGAAATCTAATATACCTTCACGTACATAATGCGTTATTCCCTCATGTTGTATATTAGTTCCTCCCCATACAGTTTTAATATGAGGCAAGTATTGCTTAACAAGTGAAGTAATCTTTATGGCAGCCGCGGCAGAGAACGGTGATAGCAAACTAAATCCTAACCATGTGGGATTCTTGTCTTCTATCATACGTACCCATTTATGAAATATTTCTTTGTTGTCTTGATAAAATTGTTCCATTTCATCATTCAATGGAGAGCCCAAGTTATTACTAAACTTCATTGCTCCTTCACCATTGAAATAATGATACTCGTGTTCGCCGCGACTTTTCAACTCATTATACAAATCTATATTGATATCGTACACTTCTGCCGCATATCCACTGGCCTCCAAATGTGCTTTAATAACCCCAGCACCAGCCGTCGGTGCGGCAGGTTCAACCATAGGCATGACTAATACAAGCATATCTAATGACATTATGTTTTAAACTCTACCTTAACGTTTTGTTCTGCTTCGCGTTTCACCACGCCGCAAGTTCGCACACAACGGTGCATAACATTATCACCCGACCACGAATCAACTAAGTCTTTAGCAAAAAATGGGTGTGCTAGAATTTCATCCCAATCTTTATCACGCAAGTTCAATTCTCCCTTAGGATAAGGCAATTCCTTGGATGATAGCGTTTTAAAGTTTTCGTACTCATCACTAATGTAACAACATGGGTAAACTTCCATACGACTATTTACATACAGTTTCTTATACCCTCGGTAGATACAATCTATATTGTAGTTTTCTGTTGGCAATGGTTTGTCTTCATATTTGTACCAATCACGCTTTGGTGGTTTACGAGTCTGTAGCCATTCCACCGTAATGTTATCTTCATCTACATCATTCATGTTGTACATTTTCTTTGCCATCTTGCCCATCTCTTTTAGGTTGGGATGACGCAAATCTTCACGCTCAGGGGGTTCTAGGAAGTGCGTGATGGCATCCCCAGTTTTGTTTAGTACTGGGAATCGTTTCCTAAAAATGTCGAATCTCGCTGTTCTACGGAGTCTGAAATCGTCTACTCCCATTTCGTTTGCTAATTCTTGACACTTTTCATACTCATGTTCGTTATGTTTGAATGCGAGAAAATCCCATCGTACATTAACAGGTGACTCACAGCAAATACGCATATGACTGAGTATTTTATCAATCTCTGTATTTTGTCTATACAAGTGATTTGTTTCTATGCCGTCAACGCCAAAGGTCATTCGGTCTTTACGGTCTAGTATTCCAACAAGTCTACGCCACCAATCATCACTACGTAAACTACCGTTAGTGAACATTTCAATGTTGGCGCCCATGTCTTTAACCGCTTTGATTGCTTCAAATACATTCTTTGATGCTAGTGGGTCACCATGCGTTCCGCAAAAATACACAAAACGCAAATTAGGTAGGCGTTCTTTATTAAATACTCGTTTTATTTCATCTATAGTCCAATCACTAATGCCTTGGTCTAATCGCAGTTCACCACCAAAAACATTTCGGGCACACATAGGACATGCGGCATTACAAGCGTTGGTTATTTCTACATGTAACTCTCGTACATTTTCTAATTCTAAAAACATAATTTCTCCATAGTATTATGTAAAATATTTATCGTGGAACCCACTTGGTATTCCGCCACTCAGTAGTACAAATACAATCTCCTACGGAGCATACTACTGTTGGTTGTATCTCTGGCAATTCATCTTCGTAAAAGTTAAACGTTGTGGTGCTGTCTTCTGTAAATGAGTTACGACAATTCATAAATGCCATACCGCGGTTATCTATCTGTAAATGCTCTATAGCAGAATTACAACGATAACCCGTAAAATTGCCCTTCATTAAGGCTCTGGCGTTTTCATCAAAATTTACATCACTTTCTGCCTCAGTAGAAAATGTAGTTTCATAACTACCAGCAATGATAGGGTCTAAATGTATATCACTAATATACTTAGGTAATGCACTGTAATCAAATGAATTGTTTTCCCAATTAAAATGGTCTACTTGTATATTTTGATGTTGCGACCTTAACTCTCGTTCAACAAAACTATTCAATACTTCTATACTTTCATTAACATATTTAGGGTCTATTGCGACATTAAATTGGTAAGGAATCTTATTCTCTTTGAGATATTCGCCCAACGTATACAAATGTTCTAAGTTTGCGAACTTGTAATGGACGCTAATATACAGCATAGAAAAGTATCGTGCGTTCTCTTCCCACCAACGCATTGTACGACTGCCATTAGTAACCATTACATTGTGTCCGCCCAAAGAATCTATAAATCTAATGTATTCATGTAAGTGTTGGAACATACTAGGTTCACCGCCACTGTAACTTACTTTTATTGTCTTTACATTGGGTTTATGTTTTTGTACAAACTCTAAGTACTTGACTACATTATTTTTAAATGTATCGTTGATAGGCGGTACATATCGTGTCCCAGCATTTGCTCCGGGCCAGCAATACCAGCACTTGTAATTACAATAATCAGATACCATAATATCTAATGATGCCGTTTCAGTGTGGTTAGTTATAGAAGTTATTTTATGGTTGTTATATAACATTACACGTAACGTCCGAAACCCCAGTATCTTTCGGCACAAAACCAACACTCTTCACAATGCTTACTAAAGTCGGTTGTCGGGAATTCTTCACAACTTCTGGTTAATGGAAATATATCTTCTAGTACGCCCAAAGTTTCGTATAATTCACAAATGCCTTTTTTGTTTATATTCTTAAACGGCATAAATGCCATACCATATTGTGTTGGCATGTTCTCGCCTTCACGTCCGTCTGGACCGTCGCAAATAGTATCTAGTTCTTCTTGCGGCGGATTCTTTGTTTCGCCCACAAAAACATATTGAAACGCATTCTTACTCTTAAGGTCTAGTGCGAATTCTAGTTGTTCTTGTGTATAGTTATTACTGTCTACTGTATTAACATATCTATTACCCCAAGTGATACCTGTCATATCAGCAACCTTTGCTAGTATTCTATCAGCAAATTCTTGTTGGTATGGCTTTAGACTTGATATACTTGTTATCGCATGTATGTTAATATCGGGTCTGTAATCTCGTTTATACAATGCTAGAATATATGTGAGTATAGCAGAATCGGCGCCGCCAGATATCTTTATAGCAATATCAGTGACGCTTTCATCTAAATCAATAACTACATCTTGTTGGCTGTTTTTAACTATCATTCTAACCCCTTAAATATATCTGCCATTTCTGGGAATGTTTCATAAAAACTAGTCCCACGATGCGCATCAATTGCTTCTAAGTATTCTTTCATTTCTGGCAATCGTGTTTCATGCCAGTCTTCACTCTTCATAAACGAAATCATACCACGTAATCGGCTAATACCATAACTGGCTTTTTCCCAATCTTCGTATGTTACTTTTCCTCTATGCCATGATGGCACACCCAATTCCCAATTCTCTTTCCACCATGGGATAAACTCTTCGTACTTCTGTGCACACTTTTCTTTAAACTCTGGTGGTAGTGTTTTAACATTAAGTTGTGGTGGCCAGTAGACAAAGTGGTAATTTACCCCGCCAGCGCCGAACGGCCACATGTTAATCTTCTTAAATCCCTGCTCCAGTTTCCATTTAACAAAATCTGGAATGTAGTATATGTTGAGTGCGTTTACGGCACAGGCAATGGTTACTTCTACATTGTCAGGTGTTTGCGTGTCTAGTATATGAAATACTTCTTCTGTTCTGCTCCACTTACTTGGGTAACGAATGTATTCATTCATTTCATGTATGCTATCTACGGAGTAATGGAATCGCACAAGTTTAAAGTGTGACCACAATTCAAACAAATCTTCACGCCATTCTACACCATTAGAGTTGTAGCGTATTTCCATATCCTTTGCGTAACCTTGACGTATACATTCTTCTAAGATGTCGTAATGTTCATCAATGATAAGTGGTTCACCACCAGCAAAGTACAGTTGCTTCATGTACGGAACTTGCTGATAAAACTGTTCCCAAAATACTGGATTGTTCTTGTGCCAGTTGTATGATGAGCCGTTAGTAGAACCTTTATTATCCCACGACCATGTGCCGCGCAGTGATTCGTTCTTTAGCGTAGGATAGACAGCCTGCCAATCTTTTACCCATCCTGAACTATCATGTGGCGAACACATCACACATGCTAGTTGACATTTGGTACCGAAACGCAAATCGATGTATGCGACTTGCGGTGGTACTTCACCGTCTTCTGTAGTATCTGCGAGTAACTGGTCTAAGTCTACACGTTGACTCCAATACTTTGTTTCCCACATACGTTTACTATTGTGACCTGCGGCTTCTTCAGTGTAACACTTACGACAACTTGGCGGTTGTTCACCGTTAAGCATTTGTTTACGGACGTTCTTCATGTAAGAACTATTCCAACTACTTTGGAAGTCACTTACATTAAGATTGTTTGGTTTACCTTCATCGTCTTTTAGTACGCCAACATTGCCCCCACCTATCTTATCGTTGGTGGGACCTACTGAACTTGCGTTTGCGGTACAGCAAACCCTGAGTTGCCCATCGGGTCTAGTACTAAGATGCATCCAAGGCAATATACAAAATGTATCGCTGGGTGGTTTTTTATCTGACATAAGTTCCTTTTCGCTTATAGGTTATATACTATAAGTATAGCATAAAGTTGTATTTAGAGTCAAATAGTTATTGATTTACTATACACAACCATGTTATACTGTATGTATAAATATAAATTGCTACAATTACGAATTTATTTAGCACTTAGGGAGCAAATATGTTACAGAGAAAAAAAGCGAATAGTGACGAAATGATTGATGTTTTCGTTGAATTTGAAGAAACATTCACCGCAGATAGTGGCCACAGTACTATCATACCTCTCAATTCAGAATGGAAAGCAGTAGGTATTCAGTTATCAGGCGGGTTAGACAGTGCACTATTGTTGTACTTAACAACACTGGCAATACAAAAGCATAACTTGGATGTTAAGATTCAACCATTAAGCGTTTTTATTCCTTCGAAGGTAAAAAACATTGCGTCAACTGTAAAGATTATAGATACGATAAGAGAAATTACAGGCGATACTACTATCATTCAAGATGGTATGGTATTCCGTATGCCAATGGAAGAAACTTCAACACAAGACGGCAAGAAAGACGGATATTTTGTTAAGATGATTCGTCAACAATTCCACGATGGTGTAGTAAGTTTTGAATTCAATGGTAATACCAAGAACCCACCCGACGAAGCACGAGTAGGTTGGAAGAATGACCAGCATCGTCAAAAGAATCGTGACCATGCCGAGTCCATTTACAACTCAATGCACTCAGCAAGTCCGCATTATGGTATGGATAAAGCAGACATTATCAACATGTACTTGAAATATCCAGAATTGTACGAAAAGGTCGCGCCGTTGACTTGTTCATGTGACGAAAACGTTTCGGTCGTTGACCAAAATCGTACTACTGTACCTTGTGGTAACTGTTGGTGGTGCGAAGAACGTAACTATGGGTTCAGTTCTAACGGAGTGGAAGATCCTGCTCCAATCCTTACATACGAAGAATACTGTAAATTAGTAGACTAATGGATATACCAAGCAAAACGTTCTGCTCTATGGCATGGGACCACCAGTTCATTGACCCTACCGGTCGTGTGAAACCATGCTGTAGATTCGCAGAAAGACATAGACCAAACGAAAACAACTTAAACAATAAAACACTAAGCGAAGTCTTTTACGGTGACTGGATGAATGATGTTCGGGAACGTATGATGGATGGTCGTGAAGTAGAAGGTTGTATACGTTGTTACCAAGAAGAAGCCGCAGGTAAACGTAGTCTTAGACAACGTTACCACGACAACAAAACACTACCCATTGACGAACTCGTAGACATAGACAATCCTAAAATTCGTTGGATTGAACTTGCTATTAGTAATGACTGCAACTTAGCATGTCGCATGTGTGATAGTCGTTACGCATGGAAATGGTTTGAAGAAGAGAAAGCAATCTACGGTAAAACATGGAACACAGTCAAGAAAAGTAAAAGCGATATAGCAAACATATATCCTTTTATTAACGACTTAGTTCACATTAAGTTTACCGGAGGTGAACCTCTTATTACTCCAGACCATTGGGTATTAGTGGACAAACTACTTGCGGAACGAGATTGTAGTGAAATATTCTTGAACTATAGCACAAACTGTACAATAATGCCTAAAGATAGTTGGGTAGATAAATGGAATCAGTTTAAGACTGTAGAGTTTGCACTAAGTTTTGATAGTTGTGATCCGGCAGAATCAGAGTATATTCGCTGGCCTGCTAAGTATGAAACAACAGAAGCAGTAACCAAACGTTTCTTAGAACTTAAGAAAGAACATGGTTGGAATGTGTTGTTGCGTAGTACTATTAGTATATTCAACTTATGGTATATGCCACAAAACTTAGAATGGTGGGAGGAGCACGATACTTCGGGTAATGTTGTAATGAATCCAACACATTTAACATACCCAGAAATCATGTGTGTTACTGTACTACCGGAGCATATCAAGAAACGTGTAACTGAGCGATTTGAAGAACATATGAAAACATGTTCTCCGAAAGCATATGGAGCACTAGATTATATCAAAAACTTTATGAATAGTAAAGATGATAGTCATCTACTACCTGAACTTAAAAAGTACATAGAAGGCACTGATAAGTTTAGAGGGCAAAATTTCTTTGAAAGTTACCCTCACTTCTCCGATATTTTCACTAAGTAATCGTAAAACTCGGGATTGACTTTTGATAAGTCAGTCCCGTGTTGTTTATCAAACCAATCAAATAAATCTTTATATTGGTATAAATCGGTAGTAACTGCGGCAGGACGTTTTATACTATTAGCAATTTCATGCAATTTGTTTATCAGTGGATGATATTGTTCTTCTGTATAGTTTTCCTTTAAATACGTAGTTACATCTTCTATATGATATAGAAATGATTCGTCTAACATATTAGTTTCTAATCCGTTACTGCCTATAATTCTCATACGAAATGATATGTTTGTATTACCATACTCTTCTATTAGTGATTTAACGTAACGATACATTGGTAACATGCCTGCTACGGATACATTAGTAGTAACATTCCAAAACTCTATCTCATGGTCGAAATTTATTTTTCCTGTATCAGAATGTGTATATTGAGACATTAGATATCGTAAATTATTATCGAATAATTGAAAATCACATCCGGTATGTAAGTAATTATACATATCACCGGAACCAGACATTTTAATTTGAAATACTACATGTAACAGTTCATATTTTTCCTTATATGCTTTTACATAATCTAACACATCCTTCAATCGGTCCAATGATACATTCAAATTAGTTTTTATATCAACTCGTAGTGAACGGTAACGTAGTTTATTGTGCTCATAAAATGTATCACATATAATACCTAAATGATCCTCTTCTATAATATTAGGCAATACTTCTCCGCCATAAATACCCAAACATGCTCCTAGAGTATGGTCTTCTGCTATTTGTTTGACCATATCTTTTATAATTTTTACTCGGTCTTCAAATGGTTTTGGGTCGATGTGTTTTAAATCTTCGGTGAAGTGTTGTAATTTACTAGGAAGAGTTTCGGTTTCAGCAATGTGTTGCCAGGTAGAACTTTCTTTAGGTTTACACCATAAACATGCGGCATCACAATCATTAGATATAATTAACCCGGTATGTGTATTACCGTTGTATGGCATTACCCAATCCATATTACGATTTAATCGGTGCGAAGTACCTAGAGTACTTTCGTTTACTCTACACACCTTACAAAAATCTATTTTCTCACCTGATACTATTCGCTTTCTGATATTGGTTAATTGTTCTACTGAAGTAACTTCATCCTTACCAAATAATGAAACTTCACACGGTCTTAAGTCACCAGTAACACCATCGTAGTACATTGAACGGGATGCTTCTAAACAGTATGCTCCTATTTCTTCTGTAGTGGGTTCGTGTGTTTCTACTTTGTGGTATACTCTTTCGCCGGGAGTATCAATCAACCAATTCTGCTTAGGTAATGCGAACATAGAACTTTCTATAGTGTCAGTACCATCTAATATAGGCAACAATTCGGGAATAGAAGATTTCCAATCTAAACGTCTAACATCATCAAAGTAATCTAAACGATCACGTAACATCTTCAACAGTGTTGTCTCAGGTTCAATTACTTCTAATTCGTTCTGAAGCCCATATAATCTATTTAAAAAGTCAAACCAATTGCCATACTCTCCAGGTTTGCCATAACTTTCTACTGTGCTCATCCAATGGCGAGTATTACGTATAGCATTACGAATGTATTTCACCCCATACTTACCGAGTACGGTAGGCGACATAACTTTAGGTATTGATACTTGATTATAATGCAATCCTATGTGTTTGTCGTATTTTAATACAACGTCTTTAGCCCATAGTATAAAGTCTGATATTCCGGTAACATTCATAGACGACATAGTTACCATAAAGCCTAGTTTAACGTTATTGTTATCCTTAACTGCTTGGATTAATTTGTGTACGTTTGATTCAAACAAATCCCATTCTAAGTTGGTTCTAATATACTCCGCTCGTTTGTATATATCATCCATACTTATTAATACTTCTAAGCGTTGATTGCTTGTAAGTTTAGGTATAGAATCTAAAAACTTTGTGTAGTAATTATCAGGTATGTTTAAATTGGTAATGATACATAATTTGTAGTCGGACTCTGGGTTAGCATTTTTATTCAAATGTTCTACCAATGTATAAAACTCTGGCATAATTAAAGGTTCGCCGCCCTTTATGTTAATAGTCTCTAGCGTTTTACTCGCTGTATTACGAAACCATTCCCAAAATAATTCATCGAACTTTTCGCTAGTCTTTGTTTTATACGATTCGTAATGTTCTTTAGTTATACGCCCTTGCTTGTACTCTTCTAACGCCCATTGACTACTATTATCAGGGCCACAATATACACATTTTAAATTACAATGGTTACCCATAATAATTTCTAATAACTCTGGTCTAGACGCATGTGTTATATGAGTATCTGATTCCTTTACAATTTGATTGTCTTTGTATTCAACACCAATGGATTTAAAATGTTCCTGAAATGTACCGTGGTCTGCTTGGCGTTTACTTACTGCCCCAACATTTTCTTTATCCCAACACTGCTGACAATCTCGGTTCTGTAAACCGTTCAGTGTGTCAATGCGTCTTTGAACGAGTCGATTATTGTTCATAAATACATCGGTTCCCAAAGAATCCATTTCATTGTCACTGAATGGTTTATTTCCACGTTCAGGCAGGCAACACATACCCGCGTTAAGTGTTGATAAATCAACTACCGAGTATGTCCAATTATGTTTACATCCTAAATTTTTCACTCGCTGTCTTCCGTTAGTATTTTATATAATATCGGATTTACATCTTGTACTTTTAGTCCTCGACTTCTTTCTATCCAGTCAAAATATAGTTTTCCTTTACGAATAGTATCTGGGAATTTAAACTTGCCTAAAATTTCACGACTATTATTCAACTGTTCATATACTTTGTCTGCTATTCTCGGATCCATGTGGTGATGATATTTCCTAACGACCTCTTCGATTTCATCAAACACATAATTGTACTCGTCAGGCGGATAAACCCCAACGGACAAGAATTGTGGGAATGTAATAGGATTAAATGCCGGAGTAAATGATGTATTGTGTTTTATTGCCTGTTGAAAAGCATACTCCAATACATTTACTGTATCGAACAAAGATACTGCTGAGATAGTTAAACATAAACCAGTTGTTAATCTGAGTCTTCCACTAGATCCTGCTTCCATCCACATTTCAAAGTTTCGTTTAATCGTTTCCCACTTGGCTCCGTATCGAACAAACTCCGCATTAGGGCCTGTACTTTCTACACTAATATGAATTTGTATTCTCAAGTTTGGATATGTATTTCTGAAATTGGCCAACTTATCTATGGTACTATGCATTATGTTTTCTGGTGTGTTACCATTTGTAACTATGATAATTCCAACGTTACTTTCCGGATCTGCGTATTTGAATACTGCCTCAATAACTTCTGATACTATATCTTTCTTTATAGTGGATGTTAGTAATGGTTCACCTCCTAAGAACACTATTTCGTACCCATGATGTGCTTTAGCGTTTCTGCCCATTTCTTCACATTGTTGCAATATCATTTGTTTGTGGTGGGCACGTTGCTCTGCCGTTTTCGTGACAGCAAGCGGCTTTTCAGCATCATTAATACTGTTTGCCAACACATTTCGGTCTTCCAAACTAGAATTCTGTATAGTCTGTTGCCATTTTGAACTATACTTAGGGCCGCAGTAGATACATTCTAAATCACATGTATTGTCAACATATATCTCCATTGTATAGTAGTTGGCGGCTCGCGCGTTTCCAATGTGTCTCCACGACTCTAAACCTTTGTCTTCTAGAAACCAACAATAATTGCAATGATTATTGCGAACACCATTGTTTAAATCATCACGTACTTTTTGTATTGCCTCAGATCCTTTTTCGAACGTGTCATATACTACCGGGCGTTGTGATTTACAGCACAAATGAACTTCTAACTTTTCACTAAATGAGCGCATTATTAATTCGGTATCTGCTCTGTGGCAAAATGTATCTTTCTTATCTTTCTTATCTGTCATTATCTCTGTCCAATCTTTTATAGTACTCGTATATCTGAGGATTTACATCTTGTATATTTATCCCTCTAATATCCAATAAGTAATCAAAAAACTTTAGCCCTTGTTTAGCGTACATTTTTTTTCTTTCGTAGTCAAACTGACCTATTAAATCCCTAGCAGTTTTGATATTATCATTAATAAGTATACTGTCGTTTATTAAACTAGTATTGTCTTGAATGACAGCGTTCACTTCATCCATTACCGATTTCTTTTCGTCTGGCAACATACATGTACTTAAATATTCAGGATGTTTTACTGTATTTAAGTCTAGACCTATTTGAATATTTTCGTTACTAGCAATATGAAACACATCGTTTAGTAAATCCACAGTGCCATCAAGTGATATGGCATTTACACTCATTCGTATATTCACAAATATATCATTAATCATATACTTTGACATATTTTTTAAAAAACGCTGATAATCAAGTCCATCACGTACAAACTCTGCGTTTTTACCCGAACTTTCTACACTTAACACAACCATGACTTCGACATTAGGGTATTCTTTTTTTACATTGTGTAATGACTCGATAGTATCATCAATGATATTATCGGGTGTATTACCGTTAGACACTACACATACCCGTAATGGTTTATTCGGTACTGTTCCTCGGTAAAACGCTTCAATCACATCCTGAACAATACCATTCTTAAAGTACCGTGTCATTAACGGTTCTCCGCCAAGTAATGTTATAGTGTTTCGTATCGTGTTAGACTTCGTAGCAAAGTCTGTAACTTTTTCTAATATCAACTCGGTATGATTTAAAACATGGTTTGATTCTTCATATGTGTCTAGTATGCTGATATATTTTTCTTTTTGGTCTCTAGTAAGTGACCGTTGTTCGCTTTCCCATCTAGAACTATACATGGGACTACAGTAGATACATTTTAAATCGCATGTGTTATCTACATATAACTCCATATAAGCATAATCAAATGGTATATTATTACCTACTTCTCTCCACGATGTGACATTGTTTTCTTCATCTTCCTTACAATGTCTACAATGAGAATTCCATATTCCATTTTCTAAATCTTTACGTACATTATCCAGAGCACCATCATACGATACATCAACGGAGTCTGCGGCAGTACAACACAAGGATCCTCTGACAGTAGATCCAAATGACCTAAGTATTAGTTCATTATTCGCACGGGCACATTTTATGGGACCGCCGAACTTACTTTCCATATTTCTCTCCGTGTAACAACTCCCAGGTTTTAGGACATACATCTTGTAACTTTTCTTTACGTACCTCGTCTAATTTATTAGTGTGGTACCAAAACTTTGGTAATTCTTCACTATAATCTTCGCTGTTCATATAGTTAACATATGTATCTAAAATCTTACAAAAATGTTTGTAGTTTAACTCTTCTGGTATTTCATCTTTTGCTTTAATCTTCCACTCTTCAAAGTAATTGGTAATCCATTCTTTACTTTCTTTAGGGAATATTTTAATATTCAAAAACTTTGGATTATGTAGTGGGTGCGGACTAATTACACTCTTATGCTTAACATGTTTATTAATACGCTTGAAATTCTGCTTTATCTTCCACATCATAATGTCCGGCAACTGTACTAAGTTATACACCATAATAGTCGCCGCCCACCATACCATAAATGAACCTTCAGCATCATCTAATTTACGCATGTTCTCTTCTACTTTATACCACTTACTAGGATTGCGTATATAGTCATTTAGAGGTCCTACAGCATCGACTGAGAACCCTATTTGTACTCGCTTAAAGTGCTTCCATATATCCCAAGAACGTTGAGGTATGTTCGTTATGTTTGTATTATATTCTACTACAATTTCACTTGCTCTGCCCGCATCAATACACTTTTGTAAGAACTCATAGTGTTGGTCAATCATTAGCGGTTCACCACCTACAATGTATAAGCGTTCCACTTCGGGTATCTTCGACTCCATATCTGCCCAAAACTCTGGCTTATCATACCAACTGTATGGGTCAACTTCGGGCTGATATTTGCCCTTATTGTTAAGCACAAGATTGATTTGTTTACCACTATCTTTATAACTCTTACCCCACAATGCTACTGTATCATCGTACCATTGACTTGAATCTGTAGGTCCACACATGCGGCATTTTAAGTTACACAAGTTTCCAAATCGTAAATCCATATAGTACATAGGTGTTTCTTCTACATCTATAGTACCATCAAGTTGTGTAATTTCACGGGCGCGAGTTTCATCTAACTTTTCATCCCATATCTCTCGTTCCCAATCAGCACGACTTTGCATACCTGATTCTGCTTCACGCTTACAACGGATACAAGCATCGTGATATTCACCATTCAACATTGACACACGTATTTCTTTCATCAGTGGAGCATTGCGGTAATCATCTATTTTATCTACGCCTAGATTGTATAGTGAACCGTCGCCTTTAGGTATTAAACCTTGCGTCTTGGATACGTTGGCATTACAACATACTCGTACATCACCGTTGTTTCGTACATTCAATCCCATCCACGGTAACGGGCACCATGGGTTTGTTTTTGGTTTATCACTCATTTCAATTCTTCACTTTTAATATTCTTGCCATGACCACTACTAAACTCAAACTTATCACCGCATGTTCTACCACACGTATAGATACGTTTAAACTTATCATCACGGTTATCCCATGAACGTTCTAAATAATCAGTGTAATATTCATGGTTTAATACGTCCCAACCATGTTGTCTCATATCGTTAAAGTCTTCACCGTATAACGAAAAGAAGTGTTCAAAACTAGCAGTCTGTGGTGTTTTAGCATTAAAGTATTTAGGGGCGCCCATCCAACAACATGGCCACAACCTCATACACATATCAACAAATACTGTTTTATCTCGCTTGTATTTACACGTTATAGGTGCGTTCTCTACATATTCATCAAAACTTGAAAACTTCTTACGTATATCAATCTTATCCCGAGTATTTTGATTTTCTTTCTCTTCTACTACCGTTCCTTTACGGGTCTCTAATGATTTTTGATCCTGTTCTGCAAAGCGGGCAGTATATTTTGCAGTGAACTTAGAAAATCCCATTTTCTTTGCTAATGCTTCTGCTTCTTCAATTTGTGTATAGTTATGTTTAAATTCTATATATGCCCATTCAGCAATGCCACCTGCATCTATAAATGCCTGTGCGTTCTCTATTATCTTTTCAAAGTTAGAACCCACTCGGTATATGTGATTAGTATCGCTTAACCCGTCAACCGAGAATATAACATTTAATCTATCTCCGCCGAGTTTAGCAAGATTAGCCCACCATTCAGGTGTTCTAGCACTACCATTAGTTGCTATGCGTATTTTCTTGACACCCGGATGATTAATACTGTACTCAAACGTTTCATCAAATGTAGGGCTTACTAAAACATCCCCATAGTTACCACAATGGAATAAAACTACTTTATGTTTTTCATCAAATGGTTCTAATAATATCTTATAATCGTCTAGGGTTAAATCTGTAATAGGCATACTAGGGTTTACCGTTTTGCCGTCAACTATTCTAGCACATTGTGGGCACGCTAAATTACACCGTGAAGTGTGGTCTATTTGTATCTTTGTTATTTCGCTTAAGTTTAAATACATTAACGATAGCCTATTTTCATAAATCGTGTGTAGTCAGGAAGCACTAGTTCGCCTTCATATAGGGTATTAGTCATAGGTATAGATTCGCTAAAATCATCCAATGTTTTATGACAATTTACATGTTCGGGTATTTCAAAGAAGTTATTACCTTGAAGAATAACTAGTTTTCCTTTTGGTATTTTATCATACCATTCTGAAAAGTTTTCTATATGTTCGCAACTTGTATTTATAATAGTGTCAGGTTCATCGGTAACTTGAAATACTTCGCCTTTACTATTACTCAAATAGTAAACATGTGTATCAAAGTTTATATCGTGTATGTCTGCGGTGACTGCTCTAAACTTCCAATCATCAATGACCCAATGTTTGTTAAACAATTCTGCAATAGTGAAACAAGAATCGTCAATGTCAAAACTTCGGATTTTGTTTATGTTCAATTCACTTTCAAACAACATGGTGGCTAATGTACCATACCACCCTGCACATAAGAATACAGTCCCTAGTGTATCTGTAACTTTAGATAGTTCATCCACTAACCACAGTTTACTTTGTAGTTGACCACGTGCAAAACAATCGTCATTGATTTCTATATTATCATTATAGAAACGCTTAAAGGCAGCAATGAATTGTGTTTTACCTACAGTATCTTCTAGTAACGGCCATAACTTCCAAATGTTATCTTCAAGAATAAGTTTTTTCAAATCGCTGTCTGCTTTACCAGCAACCCTAAAGATACTATGTAAGTTTTGTTCGATAACTGCTTTTCGTAGTTCTTCTATATCACATGAAACTGTAGGTTCGTCTTTCATTAAACGAAAAATACTACTCAAATCGTTGTCGGTATATGACCTACGCAAATCTGCCATAGCCTCATTATTAGGGTAAAGTGTTTCGAATCTATCTAGCAGTGTTCCTATATCCATCATTTAAACTGTTCTCCGAATGGGTCAAATTTATCTCCGCATTTCATGGCGCATACGCCTAATTTACCGTTGTCGATACCTTTAATGCCCCAACTGTTCTCTATATCTTTAAGTAATGTACCATTATCCATTACATCACGTAAGTCATTGTTAATTACATCAATTCCTTCTTTACCGCCAGCACGGTCAACAAAATCCCAAATCTGTTCTACACGGAAATCGGGATGCCACCATTTGTACATACGACCTGCTGTCCAACAACATGGCATAAGTAAACCTTCGGCTGTAATAAAGATGTTACCTTCTGCTTTTACTTTACACTTGATACCACATTGATTGTAGTATTCTTTCATACTGCCATATGTTTTCTCTATCTCTTTTGTTTTGAGTAGTGCTAAGTTTTGATTATCTTGCTTTTTAGGTTGCGCTATTACTGCGGTCTTTTCTTTTTTTCTGTTCTGTGCTTGGTGTGAATCTTTCAGTTTGTCTCCTGTCGATACTATAAAACGTCCCGACTTTTTCTTTTGGAATCGTTCAAATCCCATCGTTTGTGCAAGTTCTT
>Ga0209961_1000006_pt1 | contig 87969 bp, 76 predicted proteins | sample SalPonA_B_H2O_MG_FD_185719 | JGI IMG/M metagenome (GOLD analysis project Ga0209961, IMG submission 185719) | Water microbial communities from South San Francisco under conditions of wetland restoration - Salt Pond MetaG R2A_B_H2O_MG (SPAdes)... | ecosystem: Environmental > Aquatic > Non-marine... | reverse complement strand
TTTTAAAGATCTAACTACCAACTCAGGAAATATCGTGATCGAATGGGCATCTACAGAAGTTAGTTTACCCGTGAGCGTTGATAGTGAAACGCAAAGCGCTAAAAACATCGCTAAGGCTCTAGCAGATGCGAACCGTAGTTACCGCAACGCAGCTTCATTCTACAGTGGCCGTGGGGAACATGAAAAAGCAATCTCTACGATAGAATTGGCTGTTGAACTCGATGCGAACAGCTGGTATACCCATTGGGTAAGAGCAGAAATCTATGCCCAAGCCGATCGCAAGAAGGAGGCCAAGAAACTCGGTAAGGCAGCGATAGAAATGGGACAAACCTATTACGATTCCATCGGTCAACCCTTCACTTATCGTGCTGGACTAGAGAAAGAGATGAAGCAGTGGTAATTCCACTTTCTTTTAGCAATAAAAAAACCCGGCCTATTGGACCGGGTTTTTCGTTTTAAAACAGATCATTGAGTTCTATTTTCCGTTGAACTCAGGGCTAAGGTCAATGAATGCAAGAACCACACCTTCAATCACTTGTTTATTCATTACGTTTCTGCGGTAAGGTGAGATACGCAGGATAAAATCGGCATTAAGTTTCGTATTGAATACCTTGCGCTCGATCGTTACCACTTCCTTTCTTGAACGTTGGATATCATCCATCAAGGAACTCAATTCAAAGTTCATGGTAAAGTCGTGAATTTCGCGACCTTCATCAGACTCTGTAAAGTTAAAATGGTCTGTAGCGCTCGGAGTGATCTTGCGGACACGTAAATCTGAATCCAAGAATAATACCCCGAGATTAGTGCTCTGTATCATAGAATCGATATCCGAGTGAAGATTGCCAAGTTCAACCATCTTCTCTTGAATTTCAGTATTCACAGAATATAACTCTTCATTTACGGACTGAAGCTCCTCATTGGCACTCTGCAATTCTTCGTTCGCCGCTAATAACTCTTCGTTGGAAGCTTGAAGCTCTTCATTCGTAGTCTCTAGCTCTTCAACTGTAGATTGAAGCGACAATTTCGTTCGGCTAAGTTCACTTTCAAGTACACTAATCTTACGTAGTTCAACCTCATTTGGACTAATACTTACAGCATTATCTAAAGACTCCGAAGGTAATGCACTATCAACAATCATTACGACAACAGCAGTATCTAAAAGTGAGCTATGATCAGGAACAAAAGTCAATGTCAGTACTGTATTCCCAGCCTCTGGTACCTTTATAGACTCGTATTGAACAGCCTGCTTCTTCTCTAAAGAACTTTGAACACCGTCTTTAAAGATGGCCACTAAACTCTTATGGATCGTACTTTCAACAGAATTATCTGGAATACCTTGTTGCATTCGAATCAAATCGGTCAATTGACCAAACATGAACAGAACATTTAAGTTCTCATCAATCACCATGGCAGGCTTTGAAACCTTATTCAATAATAATTCTGAATAATGCATGAAGAGCTGTGAACTCTCACCATATTGTGTCGTTTTCATAACACTGCTATTTAATCTGGTCTTCTTCTTAATATCTTTTCTAGGTATAGGACTCGCATCGATATCAGAATTGCTCTCGTTGCGCATATAGAGAATTCTATTCCTAGACTCTTTATTCTTAAATATCCTGTGCTGTTCGTCTATAGCTTCAAATAAATGCTTTGCGGGTCCTGCAATACTTTCAGTGCGGCCTAAGACTAACATTGAATTGGATTTCAATCCAAAGTGGAACCTACTTAATAAAGCTACCTGTTCCTCAATTTGCAAATAGATAAATAGATTCCTACACAGAACGAGGTCAAGGTGAATAAAAGGCGGGTCCTTGATAAGATCATGTCTTGCAAACAGAATATGATCCTTTAAACTTTGATCAATTTCAAACTGACCATCTTCAAGATCTGTAAAGTATTTATCTCGATATGCTCTCGGCATCTCTTCAAGTGCCGTGGCACTGTATACACCTCTATTTGCGATGACCAGCGCTTCTTCATCCAAATCTGTCGCAAATATCTTGAAGTCCAATTCGACATTAGCCTTAGCGGCAGCCTCTTTTAGTAATATCGCAGTTGAATAAGCTTCATCTCCAGTGGAACATGCCGCAGAAAAGATACGTAATGGACGCTTTTTACCTCTTTCCAAAAGCTCAGGAACTACAGTTGTCTCCATTGCCCGCCAAACCTTTTCATCACGGAAGAAACGGGTGACTCGAATCAAGAATCCCTGCGCTAGCTCCTTTAGCTCATTGGTATCTACTAATATTTTATGGTAGTATTCCTCGATTCCTGCCGAATTCGAGGTAAAAATGTGCTTGATGATTCGTCTGTGGATTGTAGATCGCTTGTAGCTCAAGAAATTCATGCCCAAACGCGATTTAATCTCAATTAAAATCCTGTTGACATGACGCTCAAAAGCTTGCTCACCTACATCAGGAGTCGCATCGGTACTCATCAATGCAGAGGTTAACTGAAACAGCGAAGAACTACACATGCGCTGAACTTGCTGTCCTAGTTCCTTTAGGGGAAGAACAAAATCATGCACGCCTTGCTTCAGTGCAGCTTCTGGCATTCCGTTGAACTCACTTTGTTCGGGATCCTGAATCATTACGATACCACCAAACTCCTTGATGGCTACAATTCCTTCAGAACCATCAGTACCTGTACCTGTTAAAATTATTCCAGCAGCATGGGCACCATATTCATGCGCCAAAGTGGCAAAAAACAAATTGATAGGAAAGTAGTAATCATTATCCGTCTTGTAACGATCAACACTTACAAAAGCACCATCCTTCACTATAATGTTGAATGTACCATTGTTCAGATAAATAGTGTTCGCTTCAATGGGTCCGGGCTCAGCAAATTTGACCTCAATATCGGTATATCCTTCAATCAATTGGTCCATCAAGCTTAGATGCTCCCGACTTAAATGCTGAATAATGACCAATGCGGTATCCGGAAGTTCCTTGAGTTCAGATATAAACCTACGAATTGCCATAAGCCCACCTGCTGACGCTCCGACACCTATGATGTTAGATGGCCCGTTCTTTATTCCACCCTCTTCGGGTATGCTTGTTTTATCTATCATTGTTCGCACAAATTACTGAAAAATATTACGTCAAATTGGAACTGTCTTGCTTTTAGAAGTATCCATAAGAGAGACCATTTAGAATACGATTGCACTTGCGTAGATAACATAAAAAAAGATCCTTAAACTATTGATTTCAAGATGTTTGTATCATTCTGTAAACTATGAGTAAAAATTTTAAAGCCATAGGAAAAGGGCCTTTTCGAAGAGCCCTGTGCTGTTGATTTGGTACTTTTTAGGATTTCTTTACGTCATTTCCACACTGAAAATTCGTCAAAGCTTGCGAACAGCGTACCCATGTTTAAGTCTCAATACAACAAAATATCTTGCCGCGTATCCAAATAGGCGGTAAACGACTCATTGCGATAGCTTGCTTTCCATTGATCTATGGTGGCACCGACCTCCAATGCTTGTTGTAAGTCCTTGCCGCCAGCTAGCTTTTCAAAAAAGTTGTTGAAAAAGTCCTGCGACTCTGGATGTTCCTCTTTCCACACTTGATAAACACTAAAAAGATGAGTCCAGTCTATGCTGTCATTCTTCACAGCGGTAAGCTCTTTTCCCCAGCATTGCTCCTCTTTAAATTTTGGGTGTTTGGACCCTTGGTCGGGACGCGGTGTGAAGCTGTATGCGAACTTAGTTTTCGGTAGCCATGGTGCACCATACAGGGTGAAAGGCGCTGGGGTTCCTCTACCGCAGGAGATGGGGCTTCCCTCAAAGAAACATAGACTTGGATAATGCCATATGGCTTCAATCGATCGCAAGTTAGGTGATGGCGGTGTCTGAAAAACAGTGAAGATTTGATCGTGTGAATACCCCGCACAAGGGATTACCTGCAATCCACCTGCTTGCTGAAATTGGTCACGGGACTTCTCATGAAGAAGTTGTGGCATCCATCTTTCTTTACATACCATTGTTGCGTACTCCCCCATCGTCAACCCATGGACCACGGGTATAGGATGTAAGCCAACCATACTCTCGAATCCTGGCTTTAGGATGGGGCCATCTACGTAGTGACCATTTGGGTTGCCACGGTCCATAACCATTAGCGCCACTCCCGCTTCGACACAAGCGTCTAAAACATAACTCAAGGTGGTACTGTAGGTGTAAAAGCGAACGCCTACATCTTGAATATCATAAATGACCAGCTCAATTCCATCAAACCAGCTCATATCTGGTCTTTTGTTCTTTCCATATAAACTGCGAATAGCAATGCCCGTTTTTGGATCCTTAGCGTCCTCTACATGCTCGCCGGCATCTTTATTTCCACGAAAACCATGTTCAGGAGCCCAAACTTCACGAACCTCAGCCCCTAGTGAAATCAAATGATCCACGGAGTGTGTACCATTGGGTAACAAGGAGGTTGCATTCGCAACGACGGCAATGCTCTTGCCATGTACCCTCTCATAATACAAACCTGTGCGAGCTATACCGGGTACATATAGGGAGGACTGTGCTGTTGCCTTTAATGAAAAGGCGACGATAAAAATTCCGAACAATGCCGCGGTTGCCCTAACTTGCAACCTAGTGAAAGAAGCGTTTTTCATAGCCCAAAAGATACGAAAGAGCTCAGGTCCTTCGGTCATTGCACCACTGCTAAAATTGAGTGTGGTGGCAACGGCACTGGGTATGGCACTCGTCGTATTATCTATTACTTCAGGCAAGGGACTGCAAAAATCTATTATACAGCAGTTTAGTAGTATCGATGGTGATTTTTCCATTTCTGCTTATTCGGTTCAACGCACCGCTGAGCCTCGTCCAATTTTATTAGAAGATAGCTTGCTGTTTGCCCTAAAAACAGCCCCCTACACCGCCCATGTATTTCCTGGGGTTCAAAAATCAGCTTTGTTAGTCAACCCTAAAGAAGATGCTTTTGAAGGGATTTCTGTCTATGGTATGGACACTGCTCGATGGGAATATTTTGATGCACACCACCAAATGTCAGGGCCAAAAGTTCCGCACCACCGCTATGGAAGTTTCGTCTCCAAAACTTTGGGCAATGAGCTAGGCCTTAGTGTTGGTGATACCGCGATGCTTGTAATTTTGAAAAACCAGCAAAGTGCACCGCGACTTCGAAAATCAGTGATTGAAGGCCTATTCGAAACTGGACTAGATGAATTCAACCGCGGTCATATTTTGATGAATATCGAGGACGTTCGCAGGCTGCATGGATGGAAGAAGGATAGCGTATCTGATTATACCGTCATTCTTGAGGACCATCAACTGAGAGGCGATGTATCAGCGTATTGGAACGCCGTTGTTCCCTATTCCATTCAAGTGGCCTCTGTCGAACAAAAACATCCCGCGATTTTCGGATGGCTTGAATTATTTGATACCAACATCGCCTTGGTTTTGAGCATCGTATTGATAGTAGCGCTGAGCAATCTAATAACGGCCTTGCTGGTCTTGATCATCGACCGAACGAGAATGATAGGCACGCTCAAGGCCTTAGGTGGAAGTAATAGATTGATCTTACAAGTTTTTCAATGGCTCAGTTTAAGAATCCTCGGGACGGGACTGCTCTGGGGGAATATCATCGGTCTTGGTGCAAGTTTTCTTCAATGGAAATTTGGTTTGGTACGACTTGATCCCGAAACCTACTACATCGCTAAAGCACCAATAGCCTTCGATTGGTGGTGGATCTTAGGAGCCAATTTAGGCTTCGTAACGATTGCCTACGTGGTTCTGCTGCTTCCAGTGGCATGGATTTCTAAAATTGATCCTATTAAAAGCATTCGATTCGCCTAATGCGTTTGCCCTTCTGAACCGAGCTTCTTGCTTATCTTTAGCCTTCCAAATACAAACAAACAACGCAAACTATGCGCCCAATTTACGATAGTATCCTAGAGACCATAGGGGATACGCCGATGATCAAACTAAATAAAATCGTCGAAGATTTCCCTTGTCCTGTCTATGCTAAGGTGGAATATTTCAATCCAGGACATAGCGTCAAAGACAGAATGGCTTTGAAAATGGTAGAAGATGCCGAAGCGCGTGGTGAGTTGAAACCGGGCGGAACGATCATCGAGTGTACCTCAGGAAACACAGGGATGGGATTGGCTTTAGCCGCTATCGTCAAAGGGTATAAATTGATTTGTACGTTGTCCGACAAGCAGTCAAAAGAAAAGATGGACATCCTACGGGCAATGGGCGCAGAGGTTATTGTCTGTCCGACCAATGTCGCTCCAGATCACCCAGATAGCTACTACAGTGTTGCCACGCGTTTGAACCAGGAAATTCCAAATAGTTTCTACCCGTTCCAATACGACAACATGAGCAACAGCCAAGCGCACTACGAGAGCACTGGCCCTGAAATCTGGGAACAGACTGAAGGAAAAATTACGCACTTCGCAGTGGGTGTGGGTACTGGTGGAACCATCTCAGGAGTCGGGAAATATTTGAAAGAACAAAATCCAAATGTTACTATTTGGGGCATCGACACCTACGGTTCTGTTTTCAAAAAATACCACGAAACCAGAGAGTTCGACGAAAAAGAAATCTACAGCTATATCACCGAAGGCATCGGTGAAGACATACTTCCTAAGAATGTTGACTTCGATGTGATTGATTACTTTGAGAAGGTAACGGACAAAGACGGTGCACTAGCGACTCGAGAATTGGCCAAGAAGGAAGGTCTTTTCCTTGGTTACAGCTGTGGGTCTGCTTTCCAGGGACTTCGCCAATTAAAAGACCAACTCACACCGGATGACGTTGTAGTTGTTCTATTCCACGACCACGGTTCGCGTTATGTAGGCAAGGTATACAATGACGATTGGATGCGCGATCGTGGATTCCTCGCCCCTGCCAACAAGGTTGCTAAAGATCTGGTAGACAACCACAGCCATCTTCCATTGGTAACAGTAGCCTCTACTGAGCCTTTGAGTAATGCAGCGATGTTGATGAAAACACACGATATTACTCAAATACCAGTGATCCAAGACGGAAAAGTTGTTGGATCTGTGGACGATCACATGCTATTGTCCTCCATGCTCGAAAATCCGATTGGTTCTACCTTGGTTGGTGAGATCATGGGCCAGCCCTACCCCGTAGTTGATCTCACTACTTCGATCGAAGATATTGCTAAAATGATCAAAAGTGGGCACCGAGCTGTACTGGTGCAGATGGGCAAAGGCCTCCACATCATAACTAAACAAGATGTGATCACTGCTATGAGCTAATCATAGATGGATTGCTTTCCTCACTAAGCCGTTGCTGCCTATCCTATCGGGAGTAACGGCTTTTTTATGCTTTGCCTTTCGATTTGGACGTGAGATGTTCTATTTTGGTCGGAACACTACTTCTATGGAACAAAAAAGCACACCTCTTCAGCTCTTGATAGCCTTAAGCCCATTAGTGGCACTGATGCTCATGCTTTGGTTTAATGTAGGCTATGTCTTTGGCGATGCTGCTTTGGACGGTTCAAACCAAGTAATTCTTCTATTGGCAGCCCTACTCGCCTCCGTAATCGGAGTAATGAATGGCTCCAAAGTGGAGCAGATCTTTGAAAAGATCAAGTCGAATGTAAAAGACACGGCCCAAGCCATATACATACTCATTCTTATTGGGGGCCTAGCAGGAACTTGGCTCATCAGCGGTATTGTACCAGCGATGATCTATTATGGATTAGACCTGATCAACGCGACCTTTTTCTTGCCCACGGCAGTAATTATCTCAGCCTTGGTAAGCTTAAGCACTGGATCATCATGGTCCACAACGGCAACTGTCGGTATTGCACTTATGGGAATAGGCCAAGCTATGGGAATCCCATCGGCTATAGTGGCAGGTGCAGTCATCTCTGGTGCATATTTCGGGGATAAGCTTAGTCCATTGAGCGACACTACAAACCTCGCACCCGCAATGGCTGGAACTGATTTGTTCACGCACATTCGCTACATGTTGTATACGACCATACCTAGTTTGATCATCTCCCTCATTCTGTTCACTATCTTGGGATTAAATTACAGCGATAATGCACTGAATAATCAAGGCATTACAGAGGTTCAAGAGCTACTTTCTCAAAGTTTCTCCATATCGCCTTGGCTATTTCTAGTGCCTGTGGGTGTTATCGTCCTGATTTCACAAAAGACAGATGCACTCGTAGCCATCGCATTAGGTAGTATAGGCGGTTTAATAGCCGCGGTCATTGCCCAGCAACCTCTTTTAAGCCAACTAGGATCAGGAGCATATCCCGTTTATGAAATCGCCATGCGCTCGGTCTATGGCTCCGTAAGCATTCCAAGTAATAACCCATTACTCTCGGAGTTACTTTCGAGCTCAGGCATGTCAGGCATGATGGGTACGGTATGGCTCATATTGAGTGCCATGGCCTTTGGTGGCGCTATGGAGGCAGCCGGTTTTCTTGCTACAATAACGAGTGCCATTGTGCGCTTAGCTACCGGCACTGCCTCGCTCATCACGAGTACTTTAGTGGCCTGTGGAGTACTCAACGTAACTGCATCGGATCAATATCTTGCTATTGTAGTTCCAGGGCGCATGTTTAAAGATGTATATGCCAAACGAGGGTTAGCGCCTGAGAATTTAAGTCGAACTTTAGAAGATAGCGGAACCGTTACTTCAGTGCTCATTCCATGGAATACTTGTGGGGCTTACCAAAGCTCTGTCTTAGGTGTGGCAACTGGTGAGTACTTTATGTACGCGTTCTTTAACCTACTATCACCGCTGATGACCTTAATTTACGCGTGGTTCGGAATTAAAATTCGTAAAACAGACACCGCAGCATAAGTCACGGGCTACATCCGCAAAAACATTCACATTTGCGGATCCACTAGGATCTTTCCCATGAAAAAAACACCCGTTCTAGGTCTGCGTGAAAACGCCGGACTCTTCACTGTATTAGTTCTAATGAGCGCCTTTGTTGGTGCTATGGTTGGATTTGAACGTAGCCTGCTATCGGAATTCACTAAAGACCTAGGAATCAACACCCTAGAAGGAGCCCTTATCATGGTAGCCGTTTTCGGAGCTAGTAAAGCGATCGCCAATCTTTTTACAGGGAATTTGATCAGCGAACTCGGTCGAAAACGCACCCTGATTTTAGGTTGGCTGCTGGCCTTGCAAGCGCCGTTACTACTGCTTCATGGCGCAGGAACCTACATGGTGCTTGTCGCAAATGTCGCCCTTGGTTTAAGTCAAGGTTTCACTTGGTCTACTACGGTCATTATGAAGATTGATATTGTAGGCAAAAACAAACGTGGAACTGCAATGGGGCTGAATGAAAGTGCCGGATACCTAGCCGTTGGCCTTGCTTCGTTCTTCGCAGCTTGGTACTTTGAAAAGTCAGGCGCCTTGGAACCCATTCTTTATGGTGCCATTAGTGTTGGCATTTTAGCCTTGGTCATTGCTCTTTTCATCGTTCCTGAGACCATGCCTTGGGTGGAATTGGAAAGTGCACAGCATGAAAACAATGTACCTATCAAAGAAAATATATTCTTAAAAACTACAGTTCAAGATCGTCGCCTTAGCAATATCACCCTTGCCGGTATTGTGAATAATGCGAACGACGGTATACTTTGGGCATTGCTTCCCGCATTACTGATGAGTCTTGGAAAACCAATTACCCTAGTTGGTACTTTGCTTGGAATTCATGCTGCTGTTTGGGGACTTGGTCAACTCATAAGCGGCCCTCTTTCAAATAAGGGCAACATTCGTGTTTTGATTACCATTGGAATGCTACTTCAAGGGATATCATTACTATTGATTGGATTCTTCCCCTACTCATTTATCCCTTTTGTCGGCTTGGGTGCTGGAACGGCGATGGTATATCCCACGTTTTTGGTCGGTATATCAAACCATTCTCATCCGTTGTGGCGTCCAAAAGCACTTTCAGCTTACCGTTTTTGGAGAGATATGGGGTATGTCTTTGGAGCATTACTCGGCTACGCAGCCTTGCATTGGGGACAAAACGAAGAGGCCTTTTTTAGTATCGCCTGGATCACCCTTGGCTCTGGGGTAATTTTTTACTGGAGGTATCGAGATTAAAAAACATACCCAATAGATTACCTTTACCCCATCAAAAACCGTCACAATGTCAGAAAACGCAACACCCTGCCCAGAATGTAAAAGCCCATATGGCTACGAAATGGACGCACTTATGGTATGCCCAGAATGCGGACATGAATGGAATCCTCAAGACGAACTATTGGCCAATTCCGTTTTAGATGCCAACGGTAACCCATTGCAAGATGGCGATGCTGTGGTCGTTATTAAATCACTTCCTGTAAAGGGAGCACCTCGTGCTATAAAGCCTGGAACGAAGGTTTCAAGAATTAAACTCGTTGATGGAGACCACAATATTAGCTGTAAGATTGATGGTTTTGGTGCAATGATGCTAAAAAGTGAATTCGTAAAAAAGGCATAGTCCTTTGATGTTGTATGCATACAAAAAGCCCGACTCTCCATAGAGAGTCGGGCTTTTTCATATTCTATGTTCCGCTGATAAGAGGGCTAGAACTACACCTCCTTATTAAAGGACTCTTTCACAAAGCGTTTGTAATCCGCGATAGAATCCTTCATGTCTTTGCGAAGAAGGAATATACCAATAAGGTTTGGCAAGGTCATTAACGCAATCGCGATACCGGCAAAGGTCCATACGATGGTAGTATCAATGATGGCCGCTAAGAAAAACCCAATGACGTAAAGCACGCGGTAGTACTTCACATATTTCACTCCAAAAAGGTAGGTTACGCTACGTCCGCCGTAGTAACTCCAAGAAATAGCAGTAGAAAATGCGAAAAGTAGCAGGCCTATGGCTACAATGAATTGGCCATAGTCGCCAAAGAGACCTTTGTTAAAGGCTATTGCGGTAAGCGGCGCACTGTGGACCAACGACTTTCCGGTAAAGGTAAAGTCAGATGTATTTTGAACGCGACCATCTTTGATGGTTACATTCCCTGTATAGAGTTCTTCATTCTTATAAACGACTACCTGCTCACCGACACTGCGAGCGTGGAGTATAGTAACGCCTTGTGCTACGCCGTTTTCCACTGGTAATTGGCCTGAATATTCCGGTAAATCCCCATTGCGATTGTAGTAGGCATACAATGCTTCACCGTCAGTTTCTTCGGAAATAGCTCCTTCGACAACCACTACATCAGAGAAGCTAAAATCGTTCAAGTGCTTTTGATTCCAAACTCCTGAACTAAGCAGGGTCAACCCAGTGATCGAACAGATGATAATAGTATCGATAAACGGCTCCAAAATGGCTACCATTCCTTCACTTACAGGATGCTCTGCCTTAGCCGCTGCATGCGCAATAGGGGCAGAACCCTGCCCTGCCTCGTTGGAAAACAAGCCGCGATTTACACCTCTATTAAAGGCATAGGCGATCGTTGCCCCGAGAAAACCGCCGCTAGCTGCTGATCCTGTGAATACGTCGGCAAAAATGCTGATAAACGAAGGAATGATATTTTCATAGTTCATGACAATCACCGACATAGCCCCTAGCACATAAATAATGGCCATGATAGGTACTAACTTTTCAGTTACCGCCGCGATGCGTTTGATTCCCCCTAGAATGATCATACCTAAAGCCACGGACAATACTGCCCCTGTCACTATCTCTTCGATACCAAACGTTGCTTTAAGTGAACTGGCAATACTATTGACTTGAGGCATATTACCCGTTCCAAACGAACTTACAATCGCAGCCACCGCAAATAGGGCCGCCATCCATTTCATGTTCAGTTTGTTCTTCATGTAGTACATAGGACCTCCAGAGGCGGTGCCGTCGGCTGCAAATTCACGGTACTTGTGAGAAAGCGTGACTTCCACAAATTTTGTAGTCATCCCTAGTGCTGCTGTTACCAGCATCCAAAACAAAGCGGCAGGTCCTCCCAAATGAATGGCAAAAGCCACCCCTGCAATGTTTCCCGTACCCACTGTTCCGGACAATGCTGTCGCTAATGACTGAAAGTGTGAAGTATCTCCCTTCGCCCCCTCTTTGTCAAATTTCCCTCTGACAATGGCTATGGCATGTCCGAAGTAGCGCACCTGGGGGAATTTTAAATAGATGGTAAAGAAAATTCCTGAGCCTAATAAGGCAAATACGAACCAGCTTGATCCTCCGATATATCCATCGATAGTAGCTAATATTTCGTTGAGACGTACTAAATCCATAGCGTTTATGAAGCGTTTAATTTTTGAGAAGCAGCAAGATATAAAAAAGCCCTCGCACCAAAGGGTACGAGGGCTGCTACTTTAAAGCGTAAAATGATTACTTCACCTCTTCGAAATCTACATCGGTTACATCGTCAGTAGCTCCATCTGCTCCAGCACCTGCGTCTGGACCTTGTTGAGAGTCAGCACCACCTTGCATTGCTGCTTGGATTTCTGCTGCCGCCGCCTGAAGTGCTCCGTTTAGCTTTTCTTGAGCTGCATCACAACCTGCGATATCTTTCGCTGCATGTGCTGCTTTCAATTCCGCTAGAGCTGCATCGATAGGACCTTTTTTATCTTCAGCAAGCTTGCCTTCGATATCCTTCATTTGCTTCTCTACTTGGAAAATCATTCCATCAGCTGCATTGAGCTTGTCAATCTCTTCTTTCGCTTTTTTATCAGCATCAGCGTTTGCTTCTGCCTCTTGCTTCATGCGCTCAATTTCTTCTTGAGAAAGACCTGAAGATGCTTCGATGCGAATATTTTGCTCTTTACCTGTGTTCTTGTCCTTAGCACTTACATTCAAAATACCGTTAGAATCGATATCGAAGGTTACCTCGATCTGAGGTACACCGCGCGGTGCTGGTGGAATACCGTCTAGGTGGAAGCGGCCGATAGTTTTGTTATCACCTGCCATAGGACGCTCACCTTGCAAGATGTGAATCTCTACAGATGGCTGGTTGTCCGCTGCCGTTGAGAACGTTTCCGATTTCTTCGTCGGAATAGTCGTGTTCGCTTCGATGAGTTTGGTCATCACACCACCCATAGTTTCAATCCCTAGTGAGAGCGGTGTAACATCCAATAGAAGAACGTCTTTCACATCACCTGCAAGTACACCACCTTGGATAGAAGCACCAATAGCTACTACCTCATCAGGGTTCACCCCTTTTGACGGCTCTTTGCCAAAGAATGATTTTACCGCATCTTGGATTGCAGGGATACGAGTCGTACCACCTACTAGGATTACCTCGTCAATCTCTGAAGTGCTGTAACCTGCATTTTGCAAAGCACTACGCGCTGGGGCAATAGTGCGCTCGATCAAATCAGAAGCGAGTTGCTCGAACTTCGCTCTTGACAAAGTACGTACCAAGTGCTTAGGACCTGAAGCCGTAGCTGTGATGTATGGCAAGTTGATTTCAGTCGAAGTTGTAGATGACAATTCAATTTTTGCTTTTTCAGCCGCTTCTTTCAAGCGCTGTAGTGCCATGTTGTCATCGCGAAGATCCATAGACTCTTCTGCTCTGAATTCATCTGCCAGCCAATCGATGATTACTTGGTCAAAGTCATCTCCACCGAGGTGTGTATCACCATCCGTAGATTTTACTTCAAATACACCATCACCGAGTTCAAGAACAGAAACATCATGCGTACCACCACCACAGTCAAATACTACGATTTTTTGGTCTTGACCTTTTTTGTCAAGTCCGTATGCTAGAGCCGCAGCTGTTGGTTCGTTGATGATACGACGTACGTTCAATCCAGCAATTTCACCCGCTTCTTTAGTTGCTTGACGCTGAGCATCATCAAAATAAGCTGGAACTGTAATTACAGCTTCACTTACATCTGCTCCCAAGTAATCTTCAGCAGTCTTCTTCATTTTTTGAAGAATCATCGCCGAAATTTCCTGAGGTGTATACTGACGTCCATCAATATTTACACGTGGTGTATCATTATCACCTGCCTCTACTTTATAAGGAACACGCTTCGCTTCTTTACTCACGTTAGAAAACTTCTCTCCCATGAAACGCTTCACAGAGTAAACAGTCTTCTCAGGGTTGGTGATTGCTTGACGCTTTGCAGGATCACCTACTTTGCGCTCGCCACCTTCAACGAAACCAACAATAGATGGAGTCGTTCTCTTTCCTTCACTGTTTGGAATAACCACTGGCTCATTTCCTTCCATTACAGAAACACAAGAGTTGGTGGTTCCAAGGTCAATACCTATGATTTTACCCATTTTAAATTTATTTAGGTTGTCAATTCAATTTCTTACGTCCTAGTTTAATCAAGGGTTGTGCCAACTCTATAATGAATGGGTATTGGAAAGAATTGGTGACTAAAATGGCAGTTTGACCGCTCATTTACTGACAAAAAGAGATCATCCGAAGCTTTTAAGGTGACACAATGTCAACCTAAAGAACTCATCAATAACAGTAGATGCTTAGAAACAAACCTGCTGTCCGTCCACACAGATACAGGTATCTAAACCCTGAAAGTCTAACCAGCCCATATTACAAGTGAACATTCCACGCCATAAACTATCCAGTGAGGAGGTGCTCAGAGCGACGTTATTTTTCATGCCCTTAGCGCGCGAGGAAAATAATCCTACACCGCCGTCCACATTTGTGAACAAGGGCTTCTCTTGAACGATACCCTGTGAAGGCTGCGAAACATTGATATAAGTGGCGTAATCGTCTGCCGCCGCCCATACTTCTACATCAATCCCTTTAAAGACACGTGATTTATCGGTAGTAGCCCCGATGTTGTTGCGCAAAAACCTGTAGTAGCTCTCGTAGGTCAATTCGGTGGTGAACGTACCTGAACCCGTTAAGTTACTACCGGTTCTCACAGGGAGTGCATAGGTCAATGTTTTGATAACGCTGTCCGCAGGATTACTTCTTGGGGCCTCCTTGTAGCGGAAATGGATGTATCCTTGATACATGCGAGCATTTTTAGCTGCATCCCATTTAAACTCAGCGCCGCTCACTCCAAAGGTGATCTTTTGAAAGCCTTTGGGCTTGGTAATATCCACATTACCAACGATCGGGGTAACTGACTCGAAATTGTTATTCCCCGGAATAAAACCTTTCAAACGATAGGTGGCGCTGGCGTTCAATTTTGCATCGGTCCAATACAAGCGGTAGTTGTCTGTAGTAAAAATACCCTCATCGAGCACTTGGGTATCTTTGCGAAAGAGTTCATAAGTCGCAACCACTGCGCCAGCCGTATTCAATTCCGATAAATAAATCGTGGCCGTATCAAAGTACAAGCTATCGCTATGGGTGGCTCCTGCAAGTAGACCGTCCTCGCCTAAATAGGTTCGGTGTAAACGAACCCATTGTGTATCCTGATCCTTGTCTAAAAGTCCATAAACTACATTTTGTACATCGTAGTCTGCGTTGATATCGAGTGAATTATCGCAGGAAATCGCAAAAAACAATGCGAAAAATGGAAGAATCAGTTTTTTCATAGAGTTTAAAAACACAACGTATGGATAGAGTTGCTTTTCTTTGCAATACTAATACACAAAAACCGTGCACGATGTCCGTAGCGAAAAAAGAATTTAAGAAGGTTACCACGCACAGCCTTCAGCAGATGAAAGATCAAGGCGAGAAAATCTCTATGTTGACGGCCTATGATTACACCATGGCAAAAATGGTAGATGCTGCAGGTGTCGATTGTATTTTAGTTGGTGATAGTGCCTCTAACGTTATGGCTGGGCACGAAACTACCCTGCCCATCACATTAGACCAAATGATTTATCATGCCAGTAGCGTGGTTAGAGCGATCGACCGTGCACTAGTAGTGGTAGACCTTCCGTTTGGTTGCTACCAAGGAAATTCCAAAGAGGCACTGACCTCAGCGGTGCGCGTGATGAAAGAAAGTGGCGGTCATGCGGTAAAACTTGAGGGTGGTGTTGAGATCATTGAAGGAATTCAGCGCATTCTAACCGCAGGTATCCCTGTTATGGGACACCTTGGACTGACACCACAAAGTATTTACAAGTTCGGGACCTACAGCGTTCGTGCCAAGGAAGAGGCTGAAGCTATCAAGCTCAAAGAAGATGCGCTTGCACTTCAAGAAGCGGGTTGTTTCGGTATTGTACTTGAAAAGGTTCCAGCGGCATTAGCGAAAGAAGTAAGTGATATGCTTTCTATTCCCGTGATTGGTATCGGTGCGGGTCCTGGTGTGGATGGTCAAGTTCTCGTATTCCACGATTTGGTGGGTATGACACACCAATTCCATCCTAGATTCTTACGCCGTTATTTGAACCTTTACGAGGACATCACTGGCGCGATCGGTCAATATGTGAAAGATGTGAAGGATGTTGATTTCCCTAACGAAAACGAAAGCTACCCGAGCTAAAATTGGCTACCAAACTAAATATCCTTTTTGAGGACAATCATCTCATTGCGGTCAATAAGGCGGCAGGTGACCTTGTTCAAGGCGATAAAACGGGGGATGTACCTCTGCCCGATCGGATCAAAACCTATCTAAAGGAGAAATACAATAAACCAGGGAACGTTTTCTGTGGAGTCATACATCGACTTGATCGGCCCACCACTGGTGTGGTACTGTTCGCTAGAACCTCCAAAGGGCTGGAGCGTATGAATGCAGCATTCAAGAACCGAACAACAGCAAAGCGTTACTGGGCGGTGGTTGAAGGGAAATTGGCTACTCAGGGCAATCTTGAGCATTACCTGAAGAAAAATCCAAAAACGAACAAGGCCATAGTGTTCAAGCGAGAGGAACCTGGTGCAAAACATGCGAAACTAAACTACACCATACTAAAGACGGCAGACCGCTACACGGTTGTTGAGATCGATTTATTTACAGGTAGACACCACCAGATTCGCGCCCAATTTGCTGCCATTGGCCATCCTATTAAAGGCGATGTAAAATACGGAGCGAGACGTGGTGAGAAAGACAAAAGCATTTGCCTTCATGCCCAGCGACTCTCGTTCGAGCATCCCACAACAAAGGAGCGAATAAACATCGTTGCACAGCCTCCCGAATCCTTCTCCCCTTTCCTTTAGTTTACGCTGTTACCCGTTGGGATCCACATCAAAAACAACTTTCACACGATTGAATTCTGGAGAAAGTAAAATTTCTTGATGCGATTTTTTGATGCGATCGCGCACCTTAGTTCCAACGCTGCCTTTGTCGACTTTTACAATGATTTGCATCTGATACAGGTTTTTCAACCTTGCTATCGGAGCGAACTCCGGTCCTAAGAATCGATCGCCAATTTTACTGCGCAATGACCTCGCGAATTCACTCGATGCGCGCTGCAACAATTTTTGATCGCGATGCTTTAAGGTAATGGTGATCAGACGAACAAAGGGGGGATACGAAAACTCCCGGCGCAGCGCTAATTCGCGTTGCATCATCCCGGCGTAATCATGATTCATAGCCATTTGGATAATGTTGTGCCTTGGCTTCATGGCCTGAATCACCACCTTTCCTTTGGAGGTTCGACGACCAGTTCGACCGCTGACCTGCTCTATCACTTGAAAGGCGCGTTCATTCGCTCTAAAATCAGGATAACTCAACAGATTATCAGCACTCATAATACCCACCAAACCAACTCGATCAAAATCCAATCCCTTGGTGACCATTTGAGTTCCGACCAAAATATCGACCTCTCCAGCCTCTACAGCGCGAATCAAATCACCAAAGGCGTGTTTGCCCCGAGTTGTATCCAAATCCATTCGCTTGACACGAGCTTTTGGAAATAGGTTTGCCGCTTCCTCGGCAATTTGCTCTGTACCAAAACCTTTATGCATGACACTTTCTCCACCGCAAGAGCTGCACTTCATCACAGGTGGCGTTTGGTACCCGCAATAGTGGCATTTGAGCTGCTGAGGACCTTTGTGGTAGGTCAATGAGATATCACAACGCGTGCAACCTTCAATATGTCCACACGTCAAACACTGCTGAAAGCTGCTGAAGCCTCTGCGGTTCTGAAAAAGAATGATACTCTCTTGCTTGTTCAGGGTAGCTCGCATGGCGTCGATCAGCTCAATAGAGAAGTTACCTTTCACTTCCTTTCGTTGACGAGCACCAAGCATATCCACCACCTCTAGCTCCGGAAGCGGAGCCGTATGAAAACGCTTGAATAGCTGAACGAGATGATAACGCCCCTGCTGAGCATTGAACATGCTGTCCAAACTTGGCGTGGCAGAACCAAGAAGAATGGGGCATCCGTGCTGATTCGCCATCCAAACCGCTGTATCCCTTGCATGGTAGCGCGGGGAAGGCTCGTATTGTTTGAAGCTGCTCTCGTGTTCCTCATCCACGATGATCAATCCTAAATCCGGCAAGGGCATAAACAGGGCCGATCGTGCCCCTAAAACCAGTAAGGGTTTCTCTGAAGACAACGATTCTTTCCAAGCGGCAAGACGTTCTGCGGGGGTAAATCGCGAGTGATTCACAGCGACCGTAAAATGAACACGTAGCCTGGAAATGAGCTGAGTCGTAAGTGCTATTTCAGGCAGCAAATACAACACACGACGATGCTTTTGCAACGCCGCCTTAATCAATTCTATATAGATTTCCGTCTTACCCGAAGCCGTTACACCGTGCAATAACACCGGTTTTTGTGCGTCAAAGCCCTCGACAATCTCATCATAGGCTGTACGCTGAGAAGCACTCAACTCTACCACGCTATCCGGAGCTGAAGCGGCAGTGGTTCCGTCGATCTCCTCTACTTCTTCAATAATACCTTTCTTTCGCAGTGCCAAGAGTATGGCACTTCCCACACCAGAATTTTTTTGATAGGCACGTCGGTCGACGAAGGTATTTTCACTACCACATTGCGCTACTAAACCCAATAAGGCTGTGGTTTGCAATTCAGACCTGCTTGTAGCTTCGAATGCATCGTCTAATCGATTCAAATATGCCGGTGCTATTCTAACGAGTTTGCGACGTTTGGCCTTTGCTACTTTTTTGAGTTCTTCTTCTAAAATTGCCCACCCTTGTTCCAAAGCTTTCTGAACGATTGGCATAGGATTTTTAGACTGCAACAACTCACGAACTTCATCTAAGGTCAATTTTTCATTGTTGCGCAGCGCCTCATACAAACGAAATAACGGATCAGGCATGCCGTCTTCTAGAGGCAACACCTCCGGATCGAGCACCAAAACACTCTGGGAGCTCAACTTCAGCCCAGGCGGTAGGGCGGCATTCATGATATCCCCGAGCGGTGACATGTAATAAGACGCCATCCAAGACCATTGCAACAGTTGGTGCTCGAGAACAACAGGTTGCTCATCCAATAGGTTGAGAATAAACTTCAATGAGGTTTGCTCCGGTGCATCTAGTACACGAACCACCAAAGCTGCGTATTCTTTACGTTTACCAAACTGCACCAACACGCGCGTGCCGGACTGCACCTGATTGGCCCATTCCGATGGGACGGCATAGTGGAATACCTTATCTAAAGGCAGGGGCAAGATGACCTCTACTACCCGCATTTATTTCTTAGGTGCCTTCGGTAGGTTCCCCTTGACGAATCTCGCTTCACGTTTGGCAAGCAACTTCTTCTCATTATCGAAAAAGCTCAATGTTTTACGCGCAGAGGCTTCCGTCGATTTAGCGATCGAATTGAACTCCACTAAATCGTATTTCATCTTTGTTAGATCTGCAAGCAAATCTGCCGAGGCTAGTTCCAACAACTCAAAATAATACTTCTGATACGCTTCATGCAATTGGGTCTGACCGTTGAAGTACATCTCCTCTCCATAGCCGCGCAAATGTCTACTCAACGCCTTTACCAACGCCTTTTGAGACGAATACATCAAATCCAAATCTGTATGTCCTACCTCGCCTTTAAGTACATCGACTAAACTGTCCACGGTGAACGCTCCACGCTTCATCTCCTTAGTGTAGGAGAGCAATTCCTTTTGCATTCGAAGTCGATCGACTACCTCTGATCCACGTGCATTTACCTCATAGGTATCACTATAGGTTTCAAGTGCCTGTAGAATGAGGTCAAATCGTCCGATAGTTTGATCCACATAATCGTGGCCAAAGCCTGATCGTGGATCTTCACCCAACCAATCTTTTAAAGCGGTTGAACTCAATTCAATAATCTCAGAGAGCTCTTCATTTACCACTTCTAATAGCGCTGCTTCAGAAGGCTCCGTTAAGCGTGCGAATGAACGCTTACTCTTGCGATAAGTGCTGAACTGCTCTTCAATCAAAGGCAACACCTTTTTCTCTTTTTCATAGGTCATTACCCCGTCAATGATATCCGAAGAAATAGACATCACCTTCTCGACTTCTCGAGATATACGACGGTAATTACTGCTATAGCTCTGCGCCGACAGTACGATAGAGCTTATCATAAAAAGAAGTACGAATTGCTTTTTCATGAAGTATGTTGATTTATAGGTTCAATTTATGGAGCTTTTTCGTGCCCGCATACATATCGAATTGTAGCAATTTACATTCCAATTCACCATTGAACAGGTTCCATTTTCTAGAAGGACGAAGGCCGATGCTTTTAATCGCTTCCAAATCAGAGGTGATCCACATCACTGTCCAACCTGCATATTTCGCTTTCAGGGTATCCCCCATCTCACGATAAAATTTGTGGGTATTAGCTGCAATCCTCACATTATAAGGTGGATTCACCAGTAAAAGTCCCTTTTCTGCTGGAGGATCTGCCTCAAAGAAATCCGCACGCTTGAGACGAATGACATCGTCAAACATGGATCTTTCAATATTATCAGCAGCTGCATCTAAGGCATAATCGTCCATATCACGCCCGAAAATCTTTCCATTGTATTCACGCGCTCTACTCAACAGACCCTCTTTAATCTTGTCGTAGAGTTCACCATCAAAACCTTTCCAATGATGAAAACCGAAGGTCTCGCGGTAAACATTCGCAGGCATGTTGTGTGCGATTAATGCCGCTTCCACGAGGAAAGTTCCCGATCCGCACATAGGGTCCAATACAGGCATGCCACCATTCCACTTACTTTTAAGAATAATTCCTGCGGCTAAAACTTCATTCAGAGGTGCGTGGGCCGCCGCCAAGCGATACCCGCGTTTATGTAAAGAATCACCTGAGGCGTCTAAATAAACGCGCACTTTATTGTGGTAAATATGGATATGCACGGGTACATGAGGCATCGTGCGCTGAACCGTTGGGCGATCTCCTACATGTTCGCGGAACCTATCGACTATGGCATCCTTAGCCTTCAAACCTGCAAAGCTGCTGTGATTTAAATACTCATTAGTACCTACAACATCTACCGCAAAAGTCTTTTCAATTTCGAAATGCTGCTCCCAAGGAATGGATACCAATTCTTCATAGTAATGCTCCACATCCTCCATTTCAAATTCATGGAGTGGTAGCAATACACGAAGCCCGGTACGCAATGCAATGTTGATCTTATAGACAAAACCCATGTCTCCTACACAAGAAACTGCGCGGTTCAACTTCAATATCTCTCGTCCGCCAAGCGAGAGCAACTCTTTGCTGAGAACTTCCTCAAGCCCGTAGAGCGTTTTTATGACTAGGCGGTAATCTTTGTTTTCAGGCACCCTTTAGCTGTTTAAAGTACAAATGTACGCTAACTTTGGCGCCATGAATGAATGGCCAGAATTAATTGCCCTTGTCTTTGGAGGATTTGCCGCAGGGTTGATCAACACGATCGCTGGAAACGGATCAGCCATTACGCTACCACTGTTGATGTGGGTAGGTCTTGATCCGAATACTGCAAATGCCACAAATCGCGTAGGTGCTATCTTTCAGACGAGTAGTGCCATGGCCTCTTTACCGAAGACTCGAAGAACTAAGTACCTCTTTAAGGAAAGTTATTTCATCATCCCTCCTATCGTCATAGGATCCGCCGTTGGTGCGTGGCTCGCTGTAGATATCCCTGAAGATCTCATGCGAATCTCTATCGGCTCACTAATGGTCGTTCTATTGATCACCATGCTCCTGAACCCCAAAAAGTGGCTCATCAAAACCGATGGAACGAAAAAGCGTAAGACTTTAGGTACCTGGCTCAGCTTCTTAGCCTTGGGATTTTACGGTGGTTTTATTCAAATGGGATTCGGTATATTTTTCTTGTCCTTAGCAGTGTTAATGGCCAAATACGCTTTAAGAGATGGAAACATCATGAAGCTTTTTACCGCATTTCTGATGACCATTCCAAGCTTTGCTATTTTCGCCTTCAGCGGATCTATTGAATGGATGTATGGTCTTTCTCTGGCGCTAGGAACTACCTTGGGGGCGCGTTTTGGTACGAAGAAAGTCATACAGCACCCTAGGGCAAATGACATTACTAGAAAGGTACTTATCGGCGTGATATTGATTGCGATTTTTAAAATGTTCGAACCTTACCTTAGCATCATATCTTAAGATAGTATGCAACACCCTTGGTACACCACTTGGTTTAACACCTCATTTTACCACGATCTCTATCAGCACCGTGATGAATACGAAGCACGCCATTTTATCCGTGAACTGTGTAAAAGACTCGGTGTTCAACCTGGGGAAACAGCTCTAGACATGGCATGTGGTAGAGGTCGTCACGCTAAAGTTTTATCTGAGCAAGGTCTGAATGTCTTGGGTGTTGACCTGAGTGAGGAGAGTATTGCTTATGCCCAGCAATTTGCCCACGAAGAGCTGCAATTCTGTAAGGGCAATATGCTTGAACCTTTGCCTCTGGGTCCCTTTGACTGGGTGTTTAACCTCTTTACCAGTTTCGGCTATTTCGAAGACGACACATTGCACCAGGAGGCGATAAATAATATGGCAAAGACACTGCGTCCAGGAGGAAAATTGGTGTTGGATTATATGAATAGTGCGAAGATTGCTGCCAACTTGGTCCCGAGCAGTGAAGTCCAAACGGAATTGGCACATTATTCTATTACCCGAGACCTCGAGGACGAGACTATCGTGAAGCGAATTCGAGTGCATAAAGATTGTGAAATTCAGCACTTTGAGGAACGTGTTCGCGCATTCTCGCCTGCGCAACTCTCGCTATTTATGACCCATGCAGGCTTAGAGCTCGAGCATATAAAGGGGGATTATGATTTGAGCGACTTTGATCCCGAGCAAAGTAACCGGATGATACTTATTGCACAAAAGCCAGAGGTATGACAAGTACGGTTCTCATTCTATTTTTCAGTGTCGTCGTAGGTGGTGCCGCTTCTTGGGCTATTAAAACGGATAGTCTGCTTTTTCGACTGAGCCTCGCCTTTTCCGGAGCTTTCCTTTTTGGAACCATTCTCTTGCACTTGCTACCTGAACTTTTTGAGGGAAATTCAACCACTGTAGGCACCTGGGTGCTCCTAGGCTTTGGTGTCCAATTGTTCCTCGATTTCATTTCGAAAGGCTTGGAACATGGACATTACCACGCCCATGGAACTTCTTTACCGTTGCTTCCTCTGCTTGGGTTATTTGTGCATTCGTTTATTGAAGGTATGCCGCTTGCCGAGCACAGTAATCACCATCATAATCACGGAGCTTCCGAGCTTCTGTGGTCACTAGTACTCCACAAGATGCCGATTGCCCTTCTGGTCACCTCCGCTTTGCGCAATGCCAAGGTTTCAACTCCTATGGTCATCTTCAGCCTGTTGTTGTTCGCTTTAAGCACACCTTTGGGCGGACTCGCTGCGGGAATGTTTACAGACTACCAGATCCCAATTCTCGGGATAGCAACAGGATTACTTTTGCACGTGAGTACCACCATTCTTTTTGAAAGTTCAGCCAATCATCAGTTCAATGCGTACAAACTGCTTGCTGTTGGAGCGGGTATAACCTTGAGTGTGCTACTTCTGATTTGATTGATAAAGACTCACTCACACCTAATAGATAAAACCAAACAGAATAATACTTCAATAGAGGTATGCGTTCGTACTTTTGACACTCATAATTAAAACTAGAAACAAATGGCTGTATTAGTAGGCAAAAAGGCACCAGATTTCACTGCAGCAGCAGTAATCAACGGTGAGGAAATCGTAGAAAACTTCAAACTATCTGATTACGCAGGTAAATACGTGATCTTGTTCTTCTACCCAAAAGACTTCACTTTCGTTTGTCCAACAGAATTGCACGCTTTCCAGGCTCGCAAAGAAGAATTCGCATCTAAAGGTGTTGAATTGATCGCAGTTTCTACTGACACTGAGCAAAGCCACTGGGGTTGGTTGCAAATGACTAAGGACCAAGGTGGTATCCAAGGTGTTACTTACCCAATCGTAGCAGATACTAACAAAACTATTTCTCACAACTACGACGTACTTGACGGAGAGTGGTCTTACGATGAGGAAGGCAACCTACAATCTTCAGGTGAAATGATCGCATACCGCGGTTTGTTCTTGATCGATAAAGAAGGTACTGTAATGCACCAATTGGTCAACTTCTTCCCATTAGGTCGTTCAGTTGACGAGGCTATGCGTATGGTTGACGCTCTTCAGTACTTTGAAGAAAAAGGCGAAGTATGTCCTGCAAACTGGACTCCAGGCAAAGAAGGTATGAATGCTACCCATGATGGTGTTGCGGATTACTTGAGCAACAACTAATCACTGATTACTTTTTACGCCCTTTTAGGGCTTACAAACGCCTGTCTATAACAAGACGGGCGTTTTTTATGCTCATATGCCAAGTGGAATTGATAAAACATGTACCCTAAAGCACTTTCAAACTGTCTTTTAGATCACCTGAAGCGTGTAAAATCAAGGGCTTACAAAAAAGTATCTTTTTTTTGCAATCCGCGTGAACCACAAGTGCACTTCGAGGTTAATTCTACATGGAACATTCTGCGCAAGCAGATTTTCATGGCGGTTTAGGTAGAAAGGGAGCTTGGCGGCTCCCTTTCGTTTTTTATACCCTCTGAGCGCTAGACAAAAAAAACCGTGTACTGCAATAGCACACGGTTGAAGTTGCTGAAAAGAGCGGTAACTCTTTCTCTTAGGAGTTCCTAATCCTTATGCAGTAAGACTAATGAGCTTACGTAGGTATTCTTCTTTGCTAGCAGCTGAACCTTCTACCAATGCTCCATCTTTAAAAGATGCCAAGAACGGAAGGTTATCCACCCCACCGGCCTTACGAGCAATCTCATTGTGCTCAGCATTTACCTCAAGGAATACTACACCAGCGTTTTCTTCTTCGTTAGATACGCGCTTGTATTTAGGAGCGAACATTTTACATGCACCACACCAATCTGCGAAGTACTTCACGACTACACGCGGATTATCTTTTAGAATTTGTTCGAAGTCCTGATCTGTTGCTACTTGTACTGCCATTTTATTTCGGTTTTTCTTGATTACAATTCAAAAGTACATAGATGATGGCTAACGAAAGTATTTATTCGATTGAAGCTTTCTATATTACAATAGACAAAAGTCTATAAGTTTTCGGACTCAATGCTTGCCTTGAATTCGCTATGGTAAAGATCACGCACCAATCCGTCTGACACCCCTATTTTAGGTACATAAATTTTTTGTGTTCCCGCCCATTCCATAGCACGTAAATAAATGGGCAAAGCATGAACGATAACGTCCGCGCGGTCAAAATTCAACCCTAGTTTTGTTACGCGATCGTCCACAGATAAGCTTTGAGTCATCTCTAACTGGCGTTGCACGTAAGTTCTAGTAAGCGGTTTCTGAACGGATTTCATACTCAACTTGTGCAATTTATTGATGTTCCCACCAGCGCCGATAGCAGCCTTTGACTTTAGCTTTCCCGCATTCTTTTTCAGCCAAGCCTCCATCTCATTCCACTCTTGAGGTACCACAAGTTCATTCATCAGTCGCACCCCACCTACCTTAAAACTTCGGCTTTCGATGACTTTCCTATTCTCAATGATTGAGATTTCGGTCGAACCTCCGCCGACATCGATGTAAACGAAATTGGTAAGCGAAGAGTTGATGACATCATAAATCTTGGAGGAAAAAACTAATCGTGCTTCCTCCTGACCGTCGATGATAGCTATCTCAATACCCGTATTTTCGGAAACTTCTTGTACGATGGAAGCTCCATTTTCCGCCTCTCGCATCGCAGAGGTTGCTACAGCACGGAACCCCATGACACCATGTACATTCAGTAAATGCTTGTAGGCTTGCATACCTTCGAGGAATCGAACTTTGGTGATATCCGTAATTTTTCCATGGGCAAAGACGTCCTGGCCTAAACGAATAGGAAGTCGCACCATGCTAACTTTTTTATAATAGGTATATCCGTCTTGATACACCACGTTCACCACGAGGCATCTCACCGAGTTAGAACCAATATCTATAGCCCCAAGTTTCGTTACGATCATATGCTTTAGCCTTTTAGGAGTTGTTTTTGCACGTAATTGTGCAATTCTACTTGTGCGCGGATCTTTGGTCCTTTCAATTTTCTATAGGTATTAGATTGACCCTTGGTAAACCAACGCGTTTTGGTATTGTCTTTCCATAGAATATCGAAATGGTCGCGAAGTTGCCTACGCAATTGATCATCATAAATAGGAACGGTAACCTCTACCCTTCGATTCAGGTTTCTACTCATCCAATCTGCGGAAGAAATGTAATATTCTTCCACCCCATTATTGTGAAAACAGAACGCTCGAGTATGCTCCAAAAAGCGATCGATGATACTGATGGCTTCAATATTATCGGAGTACTCCTCATTTTCAAGCTGCATACAGTTTATTCCACGAACCACCATGCGAATCTTTACCCCGGCAGCACTGGCCTCGTAAAGCTTTCTAATCATTCCATGGTCACTGACACTGTTGATTTTCACCCAAAACTTAGCTTCACGTCCTTGCCTTGCATGCTCAATCTCCCGATCGATAAGGGCGTAAAGTCCTTCTCTAGTGCTGTTCGGACTTACCAGTAAATGCCTGAATTTGTAATGTTTGTAGGGTGATTCAATAAAAGTAAATACTTTTCTGGCCTCTTTTGCAATGCGCTTATCGCAGGTCATTAGATGGTAATCTGTGTAGATTTTAGCTGTTCCCTCGTGATAGTTTCCCGTTCCGATGACGCAATAATCAACCAGTTTTTCCTTGCCTTCATCCCTTCGAATCAAGGTCAATTTAGAATGCACCTTCAAACCTGGAACACCGCTAACGACTTTGATCCCCTCGGAGCGCAATTTATTTGTCCACTTAATGTTATTGGCCTCATCGAAACGCGCTTGTAGCTCGATAAATACCGTCACAGACTTTCCGTTTTTAGCAGCATTGACCAGCGCCGAAATAATGCGACTCTCATCGGCTAATCGATACAAGGTAACTTTGATTTGACGAACCAACGGATCAATGGCTGCCTCCCGTAATAAACGGATAACATGACCAAAGTCATGGTAGGGTGTAAAGAGCAACACATCCTTTTTTTGGAGCACCTGTAGAATACTTCGATCAACGTCTAAATCAGGGTGGGCGACTTGAGGCAAGACCTGATGTTCTAACTCTTTACGTCCCACATTCGGGAATTTAACCAGGTCCTTCTTGTTGTGGTAGCGCCCGCCCGGTATCAGGGTATCGAATTCTGTAATTCCCAAACCTTTGACCAATTCCCCCAAAGTCTGTCCAGAAATCTCTTGATCATAGACCACACGCACGGGATCACCTTCGCGTCTGTTCATCAATCCCTTTTGGACTTGTTCCATGAATGATTTACTTACATCATCATCCAGTGAAAGCTCAGCATCGCGGGTTATTTTAACCGTATGAGCTTCGATGCGATCGTATTTGATGGTATGGAATATGCTCCCAAGATTATGACGAAGCACATCGTCTAAATACATGATGAACTGCTTGCCATACTTCGGCAATACGATGAATCGACCATACGCTGCTGAGGGAACCTCTATAATTGAGAATTGTTCCTCTTTGCCTTTTATCAAACGAAGCGCCAAGAATATACTCTTGTCTCTTAAATAAGGGAAAGCTCGCGTCTGATTCAGCATCAAGGTGGTCAGCGCGGAGCTAATCTTGGATTGGTAGAATTCTTTGATAAATTCAGACTGCTTCGAGGTAAGATCACGTTCCGTGATAATCTCGACATCATATTTGGACAATTCCACCTCCAGTTCATCATAAATCACTTGGCTCTTTCGCTGCTGCTCTGTCACCATTTCGCTCAAGATCTTCAACAAATCTCCAGGACTATATCCTTCGAGATTTGCATCTTCTTCCTCCACTCCACTGAGCTTTAAACGGCGGATAAACGAATAGCGCACACGAAAAAATTCATCCATGTTGTTGGAGTGAATTCCAAGAAAGCGAATGCGTTCAATCAAAGGAACAGTAGGATCCTGCGCTTCTTGAAGCACGCGTTCATTAAACTTTAGCCAGCTAATGTCTCGATTGCAAAACATCTTTTTATCTGCGATCATTCTTTCGACTTTAAGCGTTTTGGGTATTCAAAAGTGATCAATTCCGCCCCCGGACCTATTTCACTCCAACTCGACACATCAAAGCGAAGACATACCAACCCCGTGGTGGGTACATTGACGATGTGGGCATCCGTCATGGCATTGACAAAATCCGTTATACCTGGATTGTGGGCGAAATAAAGCACTGTATTAAATTCATCCTGGGTTCGGGCTATATGCTCGCGAAGTACAGCAGCATCCGCATGATATAGCTCCTCTACCATGCGCAACTCCGAGGCAGGTATGTTGAAGTTCTTTGCAAAAATCAGGGCCGTATGAACTGCGCGGGTGGCCGGCGAACAGAATATACGTATGTGCTCATTCTCAGCCGTTAGGGTACTAACATATTGGCTGACCAAATGTGCATCCCGAATCCCTCTCCCTTTCAGTGGGCGATCACGGTCTTCAATCTGGTCTAATGTCCAATTACTTTTGGCGTGACGTATCAGGTAGAGTGTTTTCATGATTGTAAAATACAGATTTACAACATGTTCTACCAACCATTAACACAGGTTTCCTGTAAATTTTAAGTTACGATTAAAGGATCTATTATCAACGGACTGATTTCGCCTCATTCCAAAGCGCTTCCATTTCTTCTAAAGCCATATCATTCAACGACTTACCCGCCTCATTCGCTTTAGACTCCATGTAAGTGAAGCGGTAAATGAACTTTTTATTGGTACGTTCCAACGCCAATTCTGGATCCAAACCACTAAGACGAGAAAAGTTGACTAAAGAGAACAGCACGTCGCCTAGCTCACCTTCTATATCATCTTGATTTCCAGATTTTTGAGCCTGCTCAAACTCACCAAGTTCCTCTTTGATTTTATCCCAAACATCTTCTGGCTGGTCCCAATCAAAACCGGCACCTCGCGCCTTATCTCCGATGCGAATCGCTTTTACCAATGCTGGAAGTCCGCGAGGAACACCTTGAAGCACACTCTTTGTGCCTTTTTCTTTGAGTTTGATCGCCTCCCAATTGGCCTTGACCTCTTCTTCGGTCGTAGCCTCTACATCACCATAAATGTGCGGATGACGATGTATTAATTTGTCGCATACGCCATGAAGAACATCTGCGACATCAAATGCACCTTTTTCACTTCCTATCTTCGAGTAGAATACCATATGGAGCATCAAATCTCCTAGCTCTTTCTTGATTTCTTCGAGGTCGTTCACTTCTATGGCATCTGCGAGCTCATAGGTTTCTTCAATGGTTAAATGACGCAGGCTTTCCAGCGTTTGTTTTTTATCCCATGGACATTCTGCACGGAGCGTATCCATGATATCGAGCAAACGCCCGAAAGCCTCCATTTTCTCTTCGCGAGTGTGTTGCGCCATTTTTTAAGGGTGGTGTTATTCTGCTACTTCCTCTGAAGTTTCAGCAGTTTCTTCCTCATCTAGAATAGACAATAAATCGTTCTTTACCAGAATGTTGAACCACTGAACTACCTTTTTGATATCACTTGCATACACGCGTTCTTGGTCAAACTTTGGGAGAACCTCGCCAAAGAAATCTTCAAGTTCATTTTTAGAACTCTTGTGCGAAATCGCTTCTTTGCCTTCAGTGACCTCAGCCATAGCTTTGAGCACTTCGCGTAACGGCACCTCTTCTTCATAGGTATAGATAGCAATATCACCGAGCGAGCTGACGTTCGCTGTGGCAGGAATAGAGGTACGCTGCCTGTCAATCAAACTTTCGACAACTACACCATTCTTGCGATGAGCGATCAGTTTAAATAATCCTGGTTTTCCTGAGATGGATAGTACGGTTCTTAGTTCCATTAATTTTTGTTTAGCCAATTTTTGACAGTTTCTAACTCCTTTTCTTTTCCTCCTTGATTCAATTCCAATAACGCTTGAGCGTTTGGAACGAGTTCATGCTGAGGATATCTCTTGATCAACATCTCCAAAAAGAGTGTTGACTTTGCTTTATCTCCTAATCTGTTTTCGAAATACAGTGCCAATTGCATCAATGCCTCCGGCGCAAATCTGTGATCTGGAAATTTACTGGTCAAAAGTATCAAATAGTTTACACCATACAATTGATTCTCATTCCCACTCATCAACACCAATCCAGCTTGCATTAAACGCTTCGGATCAGCACCTATGAAATTCGATGCCTCAATAAAGTTCGCACGTGCGCGAGCTAAATCCGTCTCTGTTGCCGTAGCACTGTCAATTTTCGCAAGGTAAAATTGCGCTGAATCTGCTACAACAATATCGCTGTGAGGATCTATTTGCTGTTCTGTTGTTTCTGTAGTAGAAGCACTGCATGCTCCCAAAACCAACATCCACAATAGCGCTATTCTCATCGTTTTTTCGGGAATTTCATAGGGTAATCGACGTTAATATCACCCCTTTCGATACTTCCTAAACGTCCTTTTATCAATCTCTTGCGCAATGGCTTGACATAATCCGTGAATAACACACCTTCAATATGATCGTATTCGTGCTGAATCACCCTTGCCGCTAACCCAGTGTAAGTCTCTTCTACGAGTTCCCAATTTTCATTGTAGTATTCGATCACGATTTTCTCCTTGCGGTAGACCATCTCTCGAACATCAGGAATGCTCAAACAGCCTTCTTCCATGCCCCATTCTTCACCATCTTCCTCGATGATAATAGGGTTGATGAATGTTTTAGTAAAGCCTTTCAATAATTCATAATCCTCCTCACCTTCTTGAGCAAAAGGACTAGCATCGACGACAAAAAGACGGATTCCACGACCAATTTGAGGAGCAGCTAAACCGACACCTTGAGCGTTATACATGGTTTCATACATGTTTTTAATCAACGCTTCAAGACCCGGATAGTCCTGATCAATCTCTTCAGCAACTTTGTTTAAAACAGGGTCTCCGTAAGCAACAATGGGTAGAATCATAATCTTCTTGAATGTGATGCAAAGATAGTTATCGTTGATCTAAATAACGTTCCAAAATGAGTGATGCAGCGACTTTATCGAGTGCACCTTTTTCTCGGCGTTTACTTTTCTTCATACCACCCATAATCAAGGCCTCAGATGCCAATTTAGACGTGTCGCTTTCATCCACTCGAACCACCTGCACATTTGGGAATTTGTTTTGAATGCGCCCCACCCATGTCTCTATGAGTGACGAACTATCGGTAATATCACCTGAAAGTACTGCTGGATCTCCAACGACGATGATTTCGGGTGCGTTCTCGCGCACATACACCACTAATTCCGAGTCTAAATCTGCTGTGGCAACGGTCCTTAAAGGAAAGGCCATCATTTGCAAAGGATCGGTCTCTGCCATCCCTGTGCGCTTACCTCCGATGTCTAATGCGAGTATTTTTGCCATAGTCCAAAAGTAGTCTTTGCCCTGCAAATGCCCTACCTTTGCAATCATTAAGATTTACAACAACACATGCAAGGATTACGCGAGATTATAGAACGTGCGTGGGAAGATCGCACCTTATTACAGCAAGAAGAAGTACAAAACGCTATTCGTCAAGTAATAGCTGCCTTAGATGCCGGAACACTGCGCGTTGCAGAGCCAGTCAATGGTGATTGGCAGGTGAATGAATGGGTAAAAAAGGCAGTGGTATTGTATTTCCCCATTCAGCAGATGGAAACCATTGAAGTGGGACCTTTTGAATTCCACGATAAAATTCCATTGAAAAAAGACTATGCGGCAAAGGGTGTACGCGTTGTGCCACATGCCGTTGCTCGTGTAGGTGCCTTCATCGAGCGTGGTGTGGTGATGATGCCGTCATACATCAATATTGGTGCCTACGTGGAATCCGGAACTATGGTGGATACTTGGGCCACCGTAGGTTCTTGTGCACAGATTGGGAAAAATGTACACTTGAGCGGAGGAGTTGGTATTGGCGGTGTGCTGGAGCCACTTCAAGCATCGCCAGTGATCATTGAAGACGACTGTTTCATCGGCTCAAGGTGTATTGTCGTTGAAGGTGTGCGCGTTGAGAAAGAAGCAGTACTGGGCGCAAATGTCGTGCTGACCGCCTCAACTAAAATTATCGACGTTAGCGGAGAAACACCTAAGGAATATCGTGGCCGTGTACCCGCCCGCTCAGTGGTCATACCTGGCACCATGCCAAAAGAATTTCCAGCTGGCACTTATCAAGTTCCTTGTGCGCTTATTATCGGTAAACGTAAAGAAAGTACGGATAAGAAAACATCGCTCAACGACGCACTTAGAACTCACAACGTCGCGGTATAATGCCCACTCAGCTATCGGTAATATACCTCAGCTATAACGAGGAAGATATCCTCGCGAAGTCAATATCCTCAGTGGTAGACCTTGCGGATGAATTGATCGTTGTAGATAGTGGATCCGCTGATGGCACTTTGGACATTGCGCGCGCCTTTGATGCCAAGATTTTCTCGAGACCTTTGGACAATTGGGGCGAGCAACGCAACTGGGCGCTGGACCAATGTCAATACCCATGGGTGTTGGTATTGGATTGTGATGAAGTGCTCTCACAGGAATTGATTCAGGAATTGTTCCATTTCAAAAAAGGCACTCCAAAAGGGGGATTATACAGCTTTAAGCGCACACATATTTTCATGAATAAACCCATGAAATTCAGCGGTCTTCAGAACGATTGGATCATTCGTCTAATGCCAAAGAATACGCGTTTTGAGACCCTATTTGTGCATGAAAAAGTCAAAGGAAGCAGCCTACGTTTATCTGGTGCTTTGATGCATCATACCTATAAAAGTGAGGAGCACTGGTCCAAAAAGATGCGTCACTACGCACAGCGGCAAGCTAAAGACTACCAGCAGCGAACGGGAGTAATCACCCCTTGGCATAAAATTGTTAAACCTTCCTTCCGCTTTTTTAAGCACTTCGTGGTAAAAGGCGGTATTTTTGACGGCTACAATGGGCTTATGTACAGCCTTTGGATGTATCGCTCGGTGAAATGGCGGTATGATGAATTAGAAAAACTTCGAAATCGATGAATTTGGCAAGTACGATCGTCATAATTACTTTAATGGTGCTGTTATTAGCTATTTACAGCTTCAAATGGGCGCTGCACTTTCAGTATTTGCGTGTACAGCATAAAAAGAAACCGGGGCATTGGATGGATTATTACAAGAGAAACTTCATCCACAGCAAAGATCAACTTTGGTGGAGAGAGAGCATCATGTTGTTCCCTTTGCTTTACCCTGTAGTAATGACTGGGAAGCCCACTGAGGATCATTGGCTCGCTAAAATCAAACGCACCAATATTGCGCTTTACTTTCTGCTCATTCTCTTTTTATTGGCCGGTATCTTCTTCTCGAAGCTTCCTTCAAACCCCTACTAAATGACCTTTCGTAAAGACTTCTTGGACCAACCTATTTTCAAGGTAGTTGGCGCAGCGGCAGATGAGCTCGGTGTACCTTGTTACGTAGTGGGAGGTTTCGTCAGGGACCAATTCATGGGTCGTCCACGAAAAATGGATTTAGACTTCGTTGCCGTTGGTAGTGGTATTGCGCTCGCAAAAGCTACTCGTGAGAGGCTTGATAAGAAGCCCAAACTCAGTGTTTTCAAGAGTTTTGGTACCGCCCACATGAACTATCAAGGCGTTGACCTTGAGTTTGTTGGTGCTCGAAAGGAAAGTTACCAGCGAAATAGCCGAAACCCTATTGTAGAGAACGGCACACTTGAAGACGACCAAAATCGCAGAGACTTTACCATCAACGCTATGGCCATATGTCTGAATAAAGACCAGTGGGGAGCACTTGTGGATCCATTTAACGGGGTGACAGATATCCAAAGCAAGTTATTACGCACTCCTCTGGATCCTAATAAAACCTTCGACGATGACCCCTTGCGTATGATGCGAGCGGTTCGATTTGCAGCGCAACTGAATTTCAAAATTGATTCCAAGGCTATTCTAAGTATCCGAGAGCATGCAGAGCGCATTAAAATTGTGGCTCCAGAACGTGTGAGTCAGGAGTTGAATAAAATCATGTCCGTGGATCGTCCGAGCTATGGGTTAGGACTGATGTTTACTACCGGGTTAATGCAGCATGTGTTGCCTGAAATACAAGCGTTACAAGGCATTGAAGAGCAAGAGGGACACAAGCATAAGGACAACTTTTACCATACACTTGAGGTGGTTGACAACCTCGCTCGCACATCAGACCAACTATGGCTACGTTGGGCGGCACTGTTACACGATATTGGGAAACCTAGAACCAAAAGATTTATTAAGCCCCAAGGCTGGACCTTCCGAGGTCATGAGTTTTTAGGAGGTAAAATGGTCCCAAAGATCTTCAAACGCTTACACCTACCTACCGACGCACGAATGAAATATGTGATAAAAATGGTGCAGATGAGCTCTCGCCCAGCCTCATTGGTAGACGAGCAGGTCACCGATAGTGCTGTTCGAAGGCTACTCTTTGATGCAGGAGAAGATGTAGAGGATTTGATGAAGCTTTGTGAAGCTGATTTAACGACTAAAAATGAGAAGAAGAAGCGCCGGTACTTGAACAACTTTAAGCAGGTTCGTGAAAAGTTTAAAGAGGTCGAAGAGCGTGATCACATTCGTAACTTCCAACCGCCAGTAAGTGGAGAGGAAATTATGAACGCATTCGGAATTGGTCCTTGTAGAGCCATAGGGCAAATCAAAGAAGCACTAAAGGAAGCCATTTTGGAAGGCGAAATTCCAAATGATAAATCAGCCGCAATGCTCAAAATGAATGAGATTGCAAAAGAATTAGGATTGACCAAATAGCTATGGAAATTTTTCTACGCGTAATCGCGGATACACACGACACAGTACTTAAAGAAATGCGCATCAAAGGCAGCGCAAGTATGCTTAGCCTACATGAGCATATTTTCAGTTCATTCGGACTATTACCTGGTGAAATGGGAAGTTTTTTCGAGAGCACTCCGAATTGGGACCAAGGAGCCGAGTTGCCCATGTTCGCCATGGAAGAAGATGGAAAGAGCATGGAAAACATGAGCGTTGAAGCATTCTTCAGTGGTTCAAATCATGCCTTGTACGTCTACAATTTCCTCGACATGAATATATTTTACGTCGAAAAAACACGTATCGAAGAAGAAGAGGGATTTGAGGATTTCGTCATTTTGTCGAGCGTAGGAGAAATCCCTTTGAAAGAAATGTCTTCTAGCGCCTCATCTGCTGCTACCACGAATCCGGAAGCAATGACTGAAGCGGAACTAAACGAAATCTACGGTCTTGAAGATTTAGATGCAGGTAAGCTCCCTGGCGACGATGATTTGGACGAGGACGACTATGAAGAGCCGTACTATTAAGGAATATTGATTTCAAGTACGCGCTCAACAGGTATGGTAATATCTCCTTTCAGGAAAATTTTACCGGCATAATGGAGCCATATCGTCGTTGTAATGGTGTAAATCTTATTGTCCTCTGCAGAGAAAACGATGACCACTTTTTTGTGCTGAATATTTCCAAGATATGTAGCCTCGTGGATCAATTTAGACCTCTTATGCATCTCCATGAAAGAAGAAAGTACTTCCCCTTTAGGAAAGCGAATCTTGGCAGATTCTAAGCGGCTAATATTTTCAGGCAGTTGAGTCATTTTGTTTTTAGGCTGTTCTTCTAAAATACTTAAATTCGGTGAATGAAGCACTATGATGTGATGAAAAAGAAGACCTATGAGGTCATCTTTGAAGCAAATACGCCCAGAGGAAAAGCCTTCGATGTAGCCTTGTTTTTCTTGATTGGGATCAGCATTTTAAGCATTATGCTGGAGACTGTTCCGAGTATTTCAAAGGACTATTCACATGTGTTTTACGCAGTCGAATGGACCACTACCGTGTTGTTCACTTTGGAATACCTCTTAAGGATATGGAGCAGTCCAAAATCTACGAAATACATCAGCTCGTTCTATGGTATAGTGGATTTGATTGCCACTGCGCCGTTGTACATTTCGATCCTGCTTCCTGGTGGCACCCACGGAATAGCGATTGTTAGATCGCTGAGACTTTTGCGAATTTTTAGAGTACTCAAACTGAGCCGATTTCTTATCGAGGGCAACATGCTTTGGCAAAGTCTCTTGCGATCTTCAAGAAAAATCGGCGTTTTCTTATTCACGGTTGTACTGCTCTGCATTATTATGGGAACCTTCATGTACGTTATCGAAGGACCTGAAAATGGGTTTAGTTCTATTCCCCTGAGCATTTATTGGGCGATTGTTACCTTAACTACCGTTGGTTATGGCGATATTGCACCGCATACCGTTCTGGGCCAATTCATAGCCTCAGCCATTATGATTTTAGGATACGCCATCATCGCTGTTCCTACGGGAATTGTGACTGTTGATTTGACAAGGCCGGAATCCAAGGAAAACCTCCCCACCCTGCGCAACTGCGAGAACTGTGGGGAATCCACTCGTCTAACCACAGCCCACTTCTGTATGAATTGTGGCACAAAACTTCCGGAACATGTCGACTAAAACTCTAATCAACATCTGTGGCCCTACCGCAGTAGGAAAAACAGCTGTCGCGATGCATTGGGCGGAGCATTTCAAATGTCCTATCCTTTCGACCGATAGCCGTCAATGCTACAGCGAATTAGAGATAGGATCTGCACCTCCATCTAAAGTGGAACAAGACGCTGTTGCACATTATTTCATCGCTGATCGTAGTATTCACCAGCCTATTACCGCTGGGGAGTTTGAGCATTTTGCCATTTTGAAATTAGGCGAACTCTTCCAATCTCACGATGTAGTGGTGTCCGTAGGCGGATCAGGCATGTACATCGACGCACTACTCCACGGTCTCGACCCGCTTCCAAGTGATCCAGCGATCAAAGCGGCACTTGAAGAACGTCTAGCAACTGAAGGTATCGGGGCTTTAATGCGAGAATTAAAAGAGGCCGATCCACAGCATGCTGCAAAAGTAGATTCGCGCAACCCGAGAAGAGTGATTCGCGCCCTTGAGGTGATCCAATGTACAGGCAAGCCTTATTCTGACCAATTAAATTCTGAACCTAAACAGCGTGATTTCCAGATTGTGAATTGGGTACTGAATATGGATCGAAACGCGCTGTACGAAAGAATCAACATGCGTGTAGACCAAATGATCCAAGCCGGATTAGAGCAAGAGGCCAGAGACTTACAAGAACATCAAGACCTCGTTAGCTTGCAGACGGTAGGTTACCGAGAATGGTGGCCGTATTTGAATGGTGAGATAGAGCTCGAGAGAACCGTTGAACTGATCAAACAAAATAGTCGCCGTTATGCCAAGCGACAATTGACCTATCTCAAACGATTTACCAAGGCCCAGTGGCTGGAACCGAATAATATCTCGGCTCAACAGGAGTCACTAAAAAAAGCTGGAGTGATGTGATACGGTATTTTAGCTTTCCTAAGGGTTTATGGATACTTCAAGGGCTGTACCTTCTAGGTCAGCGACTCGATCGATTCTTTAGGTCTCGCCGTGCACAATATGCCCCATTTCCCAGCATTTGCGTGGGCAATTTTCAGGCGGGCGGTACGGGAAAAACTCCTGTGACTCAATGGATTGCAATGGAGTTAAAGGCACTGGGCTATGAACCTATTGTCCTGCTGCGTGGCTACAAAGGTACACTCGTAGAAAGCGCCCTGGTGACAACAATGGATGCAGAAATCTATGGAGATGAAGCCCTACTTCACGCTTCACACTTTCCTACTATTGTTGGCAAGAACAGGCAAGCGAGCTGCACCATAGCAAAGAGCGTTTCAACGGGCAATAAAACAGTGCTCATTCTCGATGATGGACTGCAGCATTATCCACTCAAAACTGATTTTTCTGTGGTGTGTCAAAAGTCAAAGAAATTTGAATACGACACCCTGCTACCTCAAGGTCGGTTGCGTGAAATTCCTAACAACAGGATGGACGCTATCATTAGCAGCACCACCACCGATAAAGCAATGGAACCACAGTCCTGGAGAGGCGTTCCCGAGTATTTCCTTCAGCGAAAAATGAAGCTGTGCTCTGGCCCTTCACTCCCAGGTCTTCTGGTATGCGGAATTGCCCGGCCCAATGATTTTTTCCACCAAGTGCAACAACAAATTGGCTCCTGCCCCGGAGAATTAGCCTTTAGTGATCACCACAGGTATTCTACACGTGAGGTAAAGAAGATCGAGAGCATGTCAGCTTCAAGCGACTATCGGGTGCACTGCAGCGCAAAAGACGCCGTGAAGTTAGCACCACTGATCGCCTCGCTAAAAAGCCCCATACAACTCAGTATTTGGGACATTGAACTCGAGCCCATTAGCGATGTTCGCCCCCTTTTCGAGAAGATGGTAGCGAAAATTGAAGAAGTGTATAAAAATCGGCCTTTAAAAGGCGAACAAAAAGCGTAAATTAGCGCTCTAAATTCCTCGTGATGTCTAGTATTTACGATACTTACGAACCGGTTATCGGTCTTGAAGTTCACGTGCAGTTAAGCACGAACAGCAAAGCTTATTGTGGCGATGCTACAGCCTATGGTGCATCGGCAAATTCACAAGTAAGCCCCATCAGCTTAGGGCACCCCGGAACATTACCTATGTTCAATAAAGCCGTAATGAACTATGCGGTTAAATTGGGCATCGCGTGTGATTGTACTATTCGAGAGAGAAATGAATTTGCACGCAAGAATTACTTCTATGCGGATTTGCCGAAAGGATACCAAATCACTCAAGATACCACGCCTATTTGCACTGGTGGTTTTGTTCGTATTAAAACTGCGGATGGAGCGGACAAGAACATTAATCTTACCAGAATTCACATGGAAGAAGATTCGGGGAAAAGCATCCACGATATCGATCCATTCAACACCCTGGTAGATTTAAACCGTGCGGGAATTCCACTCTTAGAGATTGTTTCAGAGCCCGAGATTAAGAATGGAGAAGAAGCATACAGCTACTTGAGTGAAATCAGAAAATTAGTGCGCTACCTCGAAATATCTGACGGTAACATGGAGGAAGGTTCGCTTCGCTGCGATTTGAACATTTCAGTTCGTAAAAAAGGCGTAGAGAAGTTCGGGACAAAAGTCGAGGTAAAGAACATGAACTCTTTCCGTAACGTACAAAAGGCCATCGATTACGAAATCATTCGTCAAATCGACTTGATCGAGGCAGGCGAAACGATCGAGCAACAAACGCGTACCTACGATGCTGCAAAGAATAAAACCATTGGGCTTCGTACCAAAGAAGATGCACACGACTACCGCTACTTTCCAGAGCCAGACCTCGTACCGGTTATCGTTCCTGAAAGCTATGTGAACTCGGTGCGTGAGCAAATGCCTCCTCTGCCTTATGAGCTCTTCACTAAATACACAAAGGATCTAGGTTTGAGCGAATACGATGCGTTCATTTTGACCGACAACAAGGCGTTCGCATTGTTCTTTGAACAACTCATTGCCCAAACCAGTAACTACAAAGCCGCAACGAATATGATGATTGGCCCAGTGAAAAGCTGGTTGAACGATCAAAGTGTAGCTATTGAAGTGTTCCCTATATCACCGAGCTCTTTGGCAAAAATCATTGCTCTAGTGGACGAGGAAAAGATTTCTACCACTACTGCAAACCAAAAATTGTTCCCTGCACTGTTGGAAGATCCGCAAGCAGATCCACAAGCGATTTGTGAACGTGAAGGATGGATTCAACAAGGAGATACGAACCAATTGGCCCAGTGGGTCGATCAAGCTCTTGCCGCTTATCCCGATAAAATCGAAGAATACCGTTCAGGTAAAAAAGGATTGATCGGTCTATTTATGGGAGAGGTTATGAAGTACAGTCGTGGTAATGCTGACCCAAAGAAAGCAAGTGCCATGTTAAGAGAAAAACTCGATGCCTAAACAAGGGTTTAAGGGGTATGTAGCGCTCTTTTTGCTTTTTGCACTCTACGCGTGCACACCTCAAAAAGCACCATCTACGATCGCTTTTCAAGGATCAACAACTGGTGTTTATAGCGTACAATTGCGTCAAGCCAATGGTACATTTGTCGTGGTTGACACCTTAGAAATCAAAGGTGATGACATCTTCGAGATTGGCTTTGATACGACGCGCATGGTGAGCTTCTTGCCAATCTCTGGTGAGTTGCCTGTCGTACATGCGGTAATTGGTCCAAATACATCACAGCTTCGCGTGAGTGCAGACGGATTTATCAGTGGTGACCAAGAGAACAATTGGTTAGGCGAGCAACGAAAAATGCAACTCGACTTGTTGGCCTTCATTGATAGTTTAGACCATATCCGCGCAACCTACCAAGACAGTTCAACTTTTAAAGGGCTACAAGCGCTAGATACCTGCTTTTACGACTATGCTGAGAAGTATCGTAAACGTGTGGTAGATTCATTGACCTTACGTCCAGATCTGCTTTCAAATATGATGCTCGTCTACCACCGTATCGGTCAAAACCCCGTGGTAGACTATGTTATAGATCGAAGTTTATTTCTTTCGGTACGCAGCTCTTTAGAGGAGAAATATCCTGGAAGCGATGACGTCGCAGCCTTCGGAATGTGGGTCGATGAATTTGAAGAATCCTATCAATTCTCACTGCGCGTCCAAGAGGCTGCTCAGAAGTTCATTCCTGGTCATCCATTTCCTGAATTCACCTTACAAACTCCAGAAGGAGGACTTATCCACTTGCCTAAGCTCGGACTTAAAAATGATGTCGTTGTCGTTTGGGCTTCCTGGTGCAATGTATGTAGAGCCGAACTCTCTAATTACGCTCGAAATCATAGCCTTGAAGGCTGGACCCTACTTTCTATAGATGGGCTGCCTCAACAGAGAAGTCCATTGGGCGAATGGTATGAAGCAATACAACAAGACCAACTTGCCACTGCACGAAATCTCAGTGATCTTGCAGGGCAGAGAAGTAAAATCATCGAAACTCTTGGGGTAGCTGAACTTCCGCTTTATTTCAAGGTAGAGGATGGAATTATCACCAAGCGTGTATCGAATATTGCCGACTTAGGACTTTAAAAGCTCTGGGTTGCTCTATTATTTCTTCTCCAATACTAAGCGAATGTGCGCCAAATGGTGCTGACAATGCCAAGCATACATTTGTACACTTTCAGCCATCGAGTACTCTCGTTGTTCCTCCAAGTGGTAGTATTTCTTCTCCCAACCGCTTTCGGTAATACCATTGAGAAAACTCACCCATTTCTCATGTAAGCTCGCTAAAAGAATTACGCTTAGGAATGGATCTGCAGAATAGTCTGGTAATGCCGCATAGATGTTTTGTGGATACCCAGGAACCTTCGGCGTATCTCCGGAGGTAACCGCTAGTCGTTGACGATTGAACCCATTCATATGTGAATCCGCAAGATGATGTACGACTTGTCGTATTGTCCAACCACCTTCACGATAAGGGCTATCCCAGTGCTCTTCCGTTAATACCTTTGCATATTCCATGAGTTGCTTAGGCATGCGACCAATCACAGCGATACATCCTTCTATACGCTCATCACCCGGGTTTTGCTCGATTGATGGCTTTCCTATGGGGTATTTCAAAAATTCTAAATCCATATCACAAAGATACCTCGCTTTGTCGGTGAACACCAAGGCAGTGGAAACTAAAAAAGCCCCACTTCAACTCATGAAGTAGGGCTTCTTACTAAAAATATAAAGAATGGATTCGTACCACCCTCAGATTAGTGGGCTACCATCAATCTTGTGTAAGAGTCAGAAACACCTTGTACACCTACGATGTACATTCCGTTTGTCAAACCACTTACATTGAGTTTAATGCTTTGAACACCATTTTCTCTTGCCTCTACTCTCTTGCTCAAGACAACACGACCGTTGAGATCAACAACCTCTACTTCGTAGCTGCCAGCAAATAGGTCTACTTCAAGAGTAGTAAATTCTTGTGCTGGGTTCGGGAACAACTTCAACTCAGACTTCGCTGATGTTTCAAGATCATTCTCAATCACACCGATAGAACGAGTGGTCATTAAGCTTCCGGTTGAGAACGTTCCACGTCCGAAGGTACCAGCGAAGATATCGCCTTCCATTATGCTATTTTCTGCGGTACTGCTCTTGTTCGTGCGGTACTGCTTGAGCGTGAATACAGGTACACGAGCTAAGCCGCTGTTATCCGCACCCCAGTTCGGAAGTGCTGCGTTGATATTATCCGTACTGAACACACCGTACTCCGTTCCTATGATCGCATTTGATGCATCAGCTTTATCGAAGGTTGCTGCATAGACAGGGAAGTTGCCGAGGTTACCGTCTTTAACAATAAAGTTCGGTGAAGCATCTGTCGCGTTCGCACTGTAGTATACATAGTTGGAGTTACCGTAGTTTCCGAGGGTAACTAATACGCGATCATTATCATTTGGATCAACTGCAATGCTAGTCACATTACGTCCAGATAGTGTCTCGACTAAATCAACTTGTACAGCAGTTGCTCCACTATCTAAATCAGCAGTTGCATACGAACGAGCTTGGTTCAAACCAGAGATGCGGTAAATACGACCACTTTCTGTTCCCACCCATACATAGTTTCCATCCGCACTTACCTCTAAGGCTTGCGTAGAACCAACGATGTTAGCTAACTTATACCAGGTCGGCGTTTTACTAAAGTCTAACGACTGACGAGTCATCCATACTGAACCACTGAATCCAACAACAAACATACTGCTCACAGGATCTTGAACCATAACACTATCTCCCGTAGACAACGCATTGTTAAGCGTGTATTTGTATGGCAAACCATTCGTGTTTGATCCTAAAGTCACCTCAGCACCAGCAGGGTAGCTCACATTTACAGTAGCAACAATCTCAACTGCAGGTACAGCGTTAAATTCAACGGTGAAATCACCTGTAGTAGCGTCAAAAGTTCCCGTTCCGTCACCAGAAAGGTTACCTGCCGCATCAGAAGTAACAGATAAAGTACCACTAGTTATTTGGAATGAACCTGCATCCATAATCGCACTCTCTTGCAATGGCTTAATCGTCGAACTGAAAGAATCTTGACCAGCTGCTGCGAAACCTAGAGATCGAATCGCAGGACGAACCTTAAAGAGTACAGAATCTGTGCTTAATGCATCCGCGCTATTTTCATACAGATAGAATGGAGTCATCCAAGTTCCAACTCCATTTGACGAGCGGCTGTCCCAGAAAGAACTGAACGTCTGCCCGTCATTCTCACTACGACCGATACGACCACCTTGGTATTCTGTGAAGTAGATTTTAGGTACCAACCATGAGATAGCAGAATAACCACCGTCACCAGAGAAGTTATCTACTGGTCCTAATGAACGACCTGTGTTTGACGTATTTCCTGTACCGTCCATTACGAAGCTACCATTGTCTTGGGTTCCACCCACCACGTAGCGGTCAGCAGAAATTCCAATGTTGTAGAACTGCGTAGTAACATAGTTTTTATTCAACGTAGTCCAGGTATCACCGGCATCACGAGAGAAGAAAATACCACCATCATTCACAATGTATACCTTTTGGTCATCTGTTGGATGCCAAACCACGTCGTGCTGATCCGCGTGGATGTTGTAAGGGCCGAAACCATTTACTTGGTTCCAACCTTGACCTAGTTCCCATTCCCAAACTGTGATTCCACCCACAATGATGCGGTTCTTGTTCGCTGGATCCACAGCCACTGCGAGATCGTACTCACCTTGGCATTGTGAAGAACAGAATGGATCAAAGTAAGTAGACTTCTGTCCGATTTTGGTCCAAGTCGCACCACCATCTTCTGTGCGATATACACCTGATAGCGCATTGCCTGAGGTAATATGAACGGCATATACGTAATCTGCATCGTTACGCGCAGAAGCGAACATGATACGACCACCACTGCGCGGCAAATCCGTTGCACCTGCATTGGACTTACTTACTTCTGTCCAGTTCTCACCGCCGTCCGTTGACTTCATCGTGCGTCCTCCTAAGGTTCCCCATAGATTAGCTCCTGCGTCCATGTGCATGTCCCAACAAGTTCCGTTCGAACCTATCGTTCCCGAAACAGGGTTGGTCCAAGTTGTTCCTCCATCCGTTGAGCGACGAATACCAGAACTAGTGGCCATGAATACCTTATTGTTATCGTTTGGATCAGTTACGATTGCTCCAATCGATGGGAAGCCCGTTGTTGCAGACAATTGGGTGAAAGAAGTTTCATTTGCCCCCTTCTTGAATACACCAGCCCCTGGGAAACCCGAAGAAGTTGATGCTCCATATCCAGTGGTCCAAGTATTGTATAACCCTTCTCCTGTTCCATAATACACATCGCCATCCTTAGAGTAGGCAATGGTCATTACTGCTAGGTTTTCTTGTTCAGGGTTCACTTCAGTCCAACTCAAACCTCCGTTGTTACTGAAGTACAAACCTCCGCTTACACCTCCTGCATACATTTGTGAAGGGTTTGTAGGATTGATTGCCAACCCGCGGGTGCGACCACCTCTGTTATCCGGTCCGCGTTCCACCCAAGTAAGTCCCAATGAACTTTCAGGCATATTCTCAACGCTCTCAATAGCACTTTGAATATCCTCTTGGTTGATTTTACCAGTTACCTGGTTTGCGCGCAGGCTGTGCAGATAAGAAGCAGCTCCAGCAGCACTTGTTTCTTCTTTAACTCTTGGCTCATAGCTTCCCTCATTTGAAGGGATGAGCGTTACAGCGGCGGCGGTTAGGACTGTGCCTAAAAGGGCAAAACGTAATCCTGTTTTCATATATAGTTTTCTAACTCTGTTTCTGATTGCTAAAAATAGTGCCTGGACGGCATTATACCAAGTGCTTTTCGGCATGATACGAGCTTCTAACCAGCGGTCCACTTTCCACATAGCGGAAGCCCATGTCTAGACCAATTTGCTTGAGTCGATCAAATACCTCTGGTTCAATGAACTCCGCGACAGGCAAGTGTTTGGGAGTGGGCTGTAAGTATTGCCCTAAGGTCAAGATATCAACATCCGCTTCACGCAAATCTTTCATCGCGTCGATCACCTCTTCTTCGGTTTCACCTAAACCTAACATGATGCCACTTTTTGTTCTATGAATACCATTGTCCTTGAGGTATTTCAAAACCATCAACGAACGGTCAAATTGAGCTTGAATGCGGACCTTACGCGTTAAACGACGAACCGTCTCCATATTGTGGCTCACAATCTCAGGGTTTGCCTCAATGATGCGGTCAACATTGTGCAATTCGCCTTTGAAGTCTGGTATAAGGGTTTCCATGGTTGTGTTCGGCGAAATTCTACGAATGGCATTTACCGTTTCGGCCCAGATAATTGAACCTCCATCAGCCAAATCATCACGATCTACCGAAGTCAGTACAGCATGCTTGACCTTCATCAATTTCACACTTCTTGCCACTTTTTCTGGCTCTTCCCAATCAACAGAAAGGGGACGACCAGTAGCCACATTACAAAATCCACACGATCGAGTACAAATGTTACCTAGAATCATGAATGTAGCGGTTCCTTCACCCCAACATTCACCCATGTTCGGACAATGACCTGATTCACAAATCGTGTGCAGTTTATACTTATCTACAAGACCTCTTACGTTCTTGTAATTTTCGCCTGTTGGAAGCTTAACACGCAGCCATTTTGGCTTTTTCACGCGTTCCTTCACCTTGGCCTTTGTTTGTACGTCGGGTTGTTCTACCATAACCTTTAAACCTCGTTAGTGGTGCTTTGTTCACCAATTCTAGACAGAAGCGCCTCTCCATTTTTCCACCGTGTCTTCATGAACGTTGTGGTGAGAAGTATGCGCAACGACCTTGCCATTGTGTAACATGATCAATTGTGGACTTTCGTGGTGTATGCCCAATTCTTCAGCGAGCGCCATTGACATGCTGCGATTCGCTACCACATCGATGTAGACCCACTGTTCATTTGCCGTTGGCTCCACAGCTCCAAGTCGACGCATTGCAAATAGGCTTACACTACAGCGCGTACTGTGTTTATAGATGAAGGTGGTGCCTTCAAAACGCAGAAAACCCGCTAGTTCTTCAAAAGACTGCGGGTGCTGAAATTCAATTCCATTAGAGGAATCGGATGCGTTATCCTTGTTGCGTAGAAAGCTCAACATGAGAGTATGAAGGACATTTTTCTGCTGTTCCACAAGATGAGAGCGCTAGTGCTGCAACAGCAACTGCTGCGATGGTAACTGCTTTTTTCATAGTGAGTTATTAAGTTGTTCGCGTAATTTGCGAATTGTAAAAATAACGCTCAAAGCGCAAACATCTTACGGAATGGGCACTTTCCTTTTCACAAAACCACCTGCGGGCTGGGAAACCTTCTTTAAAACTCAGTCTGAGCAACCCTACTGGAAGGAGCTCAATGCCTTTGTGGAAGCTGAATACAAGAGCCACACCGTATATCCTTCTCAGGATGATATTTTCCATGCATTCGAGGCCGTTCGCCCAGAAAATATTTCTTGCGTCCTGATCGGACAAGACCCTTATCATGGCCCTCAGCAGGCTATGGGCCTATCATTCAGTGTCAAAAGTAAAGTCAGCCCCCCTCCTTCGCTTCGAAATATATTCAAAGAATACACCACTGATTTAGGGTATGCGCAGCCCTTATCGGGAGATTTAAGCCCTTGGGCGAAAAACGGTGTGTTTTTAGTTAACAGTGTGCTCACTGTCCGAGCGGCTCAGGCAGGTTCCCATGCAAAGAAAGGATGGGAAACATTCGTATTCAACGCGCTCCAGTACGTCGTGGCATCAAACCCGAATGCTGGGTTCTTGTGCTTTGGGGCTCCAGCTAAAAAATTGACCGAAAAGGTTCTTCAAAATTGGCCGGATCACGACCGAGTCATCGTCACAACGGTACACCCTTCTCCGTTGAGCGCTTACAGAGGTTTTTTTGGATCAAGACCTTTTACAACTTTTAATAATGAACAGCTTAAAAAGGGCCGAAATATCGTAAATTGGGAATTACCAGCCGCCACTCAAAGTACCTTGTTCTAATTCTATTTTTACCCCATTTATGACGCTTACCGAATGGATCTTTCCCTTGTTGAATCTGGCCTTATTCGCCTACCTGGTTTACCGCATGAACGCTGGCAAAGAGACTATTTCCGAAGCCAATTCCACTGCAGAAACACCGGAGTGGGCAACGCAGCAAATCTCCGAGTTAAAAGCTAAGAACCAAGCGCTCGAAGAGGCTCTTGAGCAGCAGCGCAAAGCCTTTGAGCAGGTGAACATTGATCATGTAAGGGAAAAAGCCAGATTAGAGGCAGAGGTCCGAAGCTCCCGTGAAAAAATGATACACCTAAAAGAGGTTCAAGAACAGCAAAAAGCTGAGGCTCTGCAGGCTAAAAATGAGATGAAGAACGAGTTTAAGGTCCTCGCGCAAACCATTCTTGAAGAAAAATCTTCGCAGTTCAAAACAACGAATTCAGAAGAGCTCGACAAGCTTTTGGCACCGTTCAAACAGAAACTCGAAGATTTTGAAAAAACCGTTCGAGACAATCATGAAAAAGAAGTGAAGTCCACTTCTGCCCTGATGGAGAACATCAAAGCGCTCAAAGACATGAACGACAAGCTCTCTGATGAGGCTAGTGGTCTTGCAAAAGCACTTCGAGGCGATAACAAAAAACAAGGGAATTGGGGGGAATTCGTTCTAGAGCGTGCCTTAGAAATGAGTGGTCTTAGTAAAGACAAGGAATACTTCGTTCAAAATAGCGAGACTACCGAGGAAGGTAAACGATTGCAACCCGATGTAATCATTCAGCTGCCGGAAAACAAAAAAATCATTATTGACTCCAAAGTGAGTTTGTTGGCTTGGGACGAACATGTAAACTCCGCAGATAGTGCTACAGCAGCGGCGAGTATGAAAGCACTTACTTCCAGCATTCGAACACATATCAAAGGGCTCAGTGAAAAGGATTACCCACAATTGTACGGAACGGATACCCCAGAATTTGTCTTACTCTTCATTCCTATAGAGGCGGCATTCATGGAAGCCACTAAATTCGATGGTGCCCTGTATGAGTATGCCTTTTCTAACAAGATCATCCTTGTGTCCTCCTCTACCCTACTAGCGACGTTAAAAACCATCGCTATGGCTTGGCGTCAAGAAAAACAAACTAAGAATGTTCTCGATATTGCTGAGGCTGGCGGCAAGCTTTACGATAAATTTGTAGGCTTAAGTGAAGACTTAAAAAAATTAGGGAGTCAATTCACCACCGCTCAGAAAACCTATGACGATGCTATGAACAAGATGGTAGATGGTCGGGGAAATTTGATCTCCCAGGTGAACCGATTGAAGAAATTGGGCAGTAAAACGAAAAAAGAATTGGACGTGAAACTCGTTGACCAAGCCAGTCTTGGAGAGTTTTCCGACCACAACAATGAGGATCATCCCTCCGAAGAATAATTATGGCAAACGACCAACTCATTTACGGATTGCGTCCAATCATCCAAGCAGTACAAGATGGACAAACAATCGACAAAGTATTCCTTCAGAAAGGACTAGGCGGAACACTCTATACACAACTTGAAGGAACATTGCGCGATGCGGGAATTGTACCTAAATATGTACCTGTAGAAAAGCTCAATCGTGTCACACGCGGAAACCACCAAGGCGCGGTGGCATACCTGAGTCCAATCGACTTTTACGATCTTGAAGAAATCATAGCCAAGGCGTTAGAAGAGAATCGCAAACCGCTCATCCTTGCCTTAGATCGCATCACAGACGTTCGAAATTTTGGAGCTATTGCTAGAACCGCAGATTGTTCGGGAGTAGATGCTATCGTGATTCCAAAAAATGACAGCGCTCCAGTTAGCGCTGATGCTGTTCGCACGTCTACCGGCGCATTACTCGAGGTACCGGTATGTAAAGTAGCACACATGAAAGATGCTGTTTTTATCGCTCAGTCATTGGGGTTAAAAATCATTGCTGCTACGGAAAAGTCTGAGACGAGTATGTACGAAGCACCCCTTGGTGAACCGTGTATGCTCATCATGGGTAACGAAGAGACAGGTGTTCACAAAAGCCTCTTACAATTAGCAGATGCGAAAGCACTTATTCCTATGTCTGGCCAAATCAACTCGCTCAACGTTAGTGTTGCCACGGGTATCCTGTTGTACGAGGCTGTACGCCAACGCAACTAATTATTATGAAGTCAAGAGTTTTAGTTTGGAGCTTTGTGCTCATCAGCTTCTCCGCTTGGGGTCAATTCAATTGTCAATCCACAAAATGGGCACCTGAAGCTATACAAAGTACAATGCCTTTAAATTACAACTCGAGAAGCGACACCGCTGATCTTGTTTCACTTAAACTTTCCATCGATACTCGAGGGTTTGGTTCGAAGCAACTTGGAGCGAAAGCCGAGTACCAAATCGGCGCTAAGCTTCCCTTTTCTAGTCTGCGTTTCGATTTGCTTGGGTATACGGTGGACAGTGTCATCGCTCCCAACGGTCCGCTTACTTTCACGCAACAAGGCGAATTCCTCACTATTCACCAAAATGTGCTTCAAGGCAGCATTTTACATTGGACGATCTACTATCATGGTACCACCACCAAAGACGGAAGTGGATGGGGAGGCATGCATCACGACGGTGCATACCATTACAATCTTGGCGTAGGTTTCGCTGCAAACCCTCATGTTTATGGACGTAGCTTGTTTCCTTGTTTTGATAATTTCGTCGAAAAGGTGATGCTCAAAGAGATGAATATTACTACCACTTCTACTTTAAAAGGTGTTAGTAATGGAACGCTTTCAAGTATCGATACACTCTCTTCCGGAGACCTGATCTGGCATTGGGAAGGCGTGGCACCATTGCCCTCTTATCTAGTAAGCCTTGCCGTTAGTGACTACTTCAAACAATCTTGGAAGCATGACGGGACGAATTTCGAACTCTATGGCCGGGCGCAAGACACCGGAAATATGAGAGCGGGATTCATTCATCTTAACGACATCTATGATGCCTTTGTTGGTGAATTTGGTCCGTATCGTTTCGAAAAAGTGGGCTATGCCATGACCATCACCGGCGCCATGGAACACGCTGGAATGATTCATTTACCGCGTACTTTGGCAAACGCCAACCTCAGCGGCGAAGATATTATTGCACATGAGCTGGCTCATATGTGGTTCGGGAACGCTGTGACAACGGAAACTGCCGAGGATATGTGGATCAACGAAGGCTTTGCAGAATTTGGCTCGCATTTCTACCAGGAAAAGGTCTATGGACGATCAGAGTACGTAAAAACGGTACAAAACAACCAAGCCCTCGTATTGAAACAAGCAGCACAAAACGATGGGGGTCACTTGGCTCTAAGCGGTGTCAACCAAAACCAAACCTATGGAACGCACACCTATCAAAAAGGCGCCATGGTTGCCCACAATCTTAGAGAATTTCTAGGAGATAGCCTTTTCAGCCATGCGGTAAAACAGCTCATTGCCACCAACACTTTTGGCAACTACAACGCGAACTCCTTCAAAGAGTCCTTTGAGAATTCCACGGGGGTAGATTTGGATGATTTTTGGAACGATTGGATCTATAATCCTGGCTATCACGGCGTGCACGCAGAGCTCACCTATGGGAACAATGCGAATTGGGCATCGAATCAAAAAAGTGTGCAACTGCACCACCTCTCAGCCCATCTACCCAGCACCTACAGCTCTTCTCAAAACACCACCCCAGTGAACATCTATAAACACAGCTACAACAACGGCTACCTCGGTAAGGTGAGCCTTGGCACTTCTGAGAATTTTCCGGCAACTTCTGCCAATGGAACCTATCATACAGGTCAGGCTGACCTTGGCGCAGGAAGTGATTATTGGATTTCCGTCAATGATAGCGCAGAAAGTCTAGGGACCTCGGTATACGATTCATTCAAATGGTCGGATTTGAACGGCACCACTACCCTGCCAAGAACAGGTGTAAAAATCACGCCTGCATTAACCAACAATGGGCTACATGGTACTTTTTATGTTTGGCACCATATCGTGGAAGGATTGTACCCCGATGGCATCACTACGAGCAAGGACCATTTCTACTTCATTGGTTACGAAGGCGCCCACGATCCGCCTGTTTCCTATAACACTGCTCTTCCTTTCGAGGTCACCCTTCAGTACAACACCAATGCAAACACTGGAGGTCTGGATAGCGATCTTAGTGGTCAACCTGGAAATCAAATGACTGTAGGTGAGAGCGTGTCAATGCAATGGATGACTGGTGTTTTGATGAATAATGTAAACAATCAATCCTTAGGAAACTTCGGTAAAGGCAACCTCACCTTCACGCCTCAGTATTTAGCTCGTTACTACTTTATCTTGAATACGTCCAACATTGGTGTACAAGAAAGCAGCGATAGCGGGTTTAGAATTTACCCCAATCCCACCGACGGAGTACTAAAAGTGGTAACTCTTTCCGATGAGGATCGTTTAGACTATCAAATCACTGATTCTTCAGGAAAAGTAGTTTGTAGAGGAGCAGCCACTATCGAATCTGGAATACGGACTATTGTTATTCCCGAAACCATAAGTGCTGGGCTTTATTACTTCACTTGTAAAGATGGAACTCTGGAGTTTCGCCTACAGTAATGTTAAAATGCTCCAAGGAGGCTGAGCCAAACCGACATATCTTGGCAACAAAGTGAATTCTTTCAGCTATGTGCCTACGAAAACGATTCATATACACTGTAAATCAATGAGTTATATTTCATCATGCAGATATTCGCTACAAGATTTTGAACAGTTTACTACTAATCGTAAAATAGACCTATGGTTCGGCTGTGCATAACAGCTAACCATTTCAATCCTTGAAGTCTAGTAGTACTGCACTGGATTAAACGTTATATTTATCGAAACGACCCCAATCATGGAGCTACAAGAATTCAGAAAATTTGCACACGATGTTAAAAATCACCTCACTGGAGCTACACTTCAAGTTCAGGTGATGTCTATGCTACTAAAAGATGAACATAAAGAACGATTGACCATCATAGCCGACGAACTCCAAAAAGCGGGTGATATGATGACCGAATTTCAACAAACCATCAAAGAGGCCCAGCGCCTAGAGCATGAGGCTCGATTAGATGCTATGGATGAAATAGAACGTAAAATGGAAGCGAAGAACTCTTAGATTACGGATTTAAAGTCAGCATGACGGGACAATGATCGCTCCCGAGTACATCATTTAATATTTCGCTATCTACTACAGTAGGCATTAGCCTTTCGCTAACCATGAAGTAATCCAATCTCCAGCCTACGTTCTTAGTGCGGGCTCCTCCGCGATAGCTCCACCAACTGTATTTTATAGTGTCGGGGTAAAGTGTTCGGAATGTATCTATAAAACCGGAATCAATCATCCTGGTCATACCGTCGATCTCAGCTTGGGTATAACCAGGTGTCTTGTTGTAATTCGACTTCGGGTTTTTCAAGTCTATAGCCGAATGTGCTACGTTGAGGTCTCCACAGATTATTACAGGCTTGTGTTGCTCTAAATTCTTACAATACTCCAAGAAGGCCACATCCCACTCTTGAGTGCGGTAGTCTAAGCGCTTAAGTCCACTACTAGAATTGGGAACGTATGTCGTAACGACATAGACCTTCTCAAATTCTGCTGTGATTGCACGCCCTTCATTATCATGCTCTGGAACTCCTATGCCGTAAGCCACAGAAATAGGCTCTGTTTTTGTGAGTAATGCAGTACCGCTATACCCTTTTTTCTCTGCACTAAAGGCATAGATTCGGTATCCATCTAGTTCGTCAAGGGCTTCTTTGACTTGCTCAGGCGTTGCCTTCGTCTCCTGTAAACCTATGATGTCACAATCGTGACGTTTTAAATCTTCTACTAACGTTTTACCCGCGGCTGCGCGAACCCCATTTACATTAAACGACAATACTTTCATTACATGTTTCTTCTATACTGACCACCTACCTTAAAGAGTGCATCAGTGATTTGACCTATGGAGCAGTGTTTTGCTGCTTCCATCATAATTTCAAAGATGTTATCATTCTGTACTGCAGCTGATTGAAGTGCTGCTAACATATCTTGAGCCACATCTGCTTTGCCTTTTTGTAAGGTCTCTAGCATGGTTATTTGATACTCTTTTTCCTCTACGGTAGCACGAATGACTTCAGCAGGGGTAATGGTTGGCGATCCCTTCTTATTCAAAAAGGTATTCACCCCAATGATCGGGAATTCACCCGTGTGCTTCAACATTTCGTAGTGTAAACTCTCCTCCTGTATTTTTCCACGCTGATACATGGTTTCCATAGCGCCTAAAACACCTCCGCGTTCTGTAATGCGATCAAACTCTAGAAGGACAGCTTCTTCTACCAAGTCAGTTAACTCCTCAATAATGAACGATCCTTGAATAGGGTTTTCGTTTTTAGACAATCCCAATTCTTTATTGATGATCAACTGAATTGCCATTGCACGACGAACACTCTCTTCTGTAGGCGTTGTAATGGCTTCATCGTAGGCATTTGTATGCAATGAGTTACAGTTGTCGTAAATCGCATACAAGGCTTGAAGTGTGGTACGAATATCGTTAAAGTCAATCTCCTGCGCGTGCAAGCTGCGTCCCGAAGTTTGGATATGGTATTTCAACATTTGCGAACGTGCATCCGCGCCATATTTATTCTTCATTGCGTTGGCCCAAATTCGGCGCGCAACGCGACCTATAACTGCGTATTCTGGATCAATTCCGTTGCTAAAGAAGAAACTTAAATTCGGTGCAAATTTGTTAATGTCCATACCACGACTCAGGTAGTATTCGACATATGTGAAACCATTCGCTAATGTGAATGCCAATTGGGTAATTGGATTCGCTCCGGCCTCTGCGATATGATATCCCGAAATTGAAACACTATAGAAATTTCGTACTTGTTCACGAATGAAATACGACTGCACATCCCCCATCAAACGCAAGGCGAATTCCGTAGAGAATATACAAGTATTTTGAGCTTGGTCTTCTTTAAGGATATCCGCCTGAACAGTTCCGCGGACTGTATTTAAGGTGCGCGCCTTGATCTGAGCATACGTATCCGCTGGCAAGACTTGATCACCAGTAACACCGAGTAACATTAAGCCCAATCCATCATTTCCTTCAGGTAATTCTCCTTGGTATTTTGGACGATCTAGACCCTTATCGTCATAGTTTGTTTTGAGTACAGCTTCAACTTTGTCCTCTAAACCGTGTTCCTTGATGTACACCTCACATTCTTGGTCTACTGCAGCATTCATAAAATACGCCAACAGCATTGGCGCAGGTCCGTTGATGGTCATCGAAACTGAGGTTGTAGGAGCTGTCAAGCGGAAACCTGAATACAGTTTTTTTGCATCATCCAAACAACAAATACTCACTCCAGAATTTCCGATTTTCCCGTAAATATCTGGACGGCGATCTGGATCATTACCATACAAGGTTACCGAATCAAAGGCTGTAGATAATCGTTTTGCGGGCATACCCAGAGAAACATAGTGGAAACGCTTATTCGTGCGTTCTGGACCACCTTCGCCGGCAAACATTCGAGTAGGATCTTCTCCCTCGCGCTTGAACGGGTATATCCCTGAAGTGTATGGGAACTCTCCAGGCACATTCTCTGTTAAAATCCACTTCAAAATATCACCCCAACTTCTGTATTTCGGCAGAGAAACCTTAGGAATTGAAGTATTTGACAAACTTTTTGAATGCGTTTGAATATTGATGTCTTTCCCGCGTACCGAGAATGTGTACACGGGATCTTTATAACGCTTTACAGTTGCTTGCCACTGTTCTATTTTCTCCCAATTGTGCGGATTCAAATCCATCTTAATGCGGTCAAATGACAGCTGCAATTGAGCAATAAGCTCCGCATCATCCAACGTCTCCATCGATCTATGGAGCGCATAAAGCTTATCTGCTACTTCTACCTGCTGAGCAATTCTCTCGCGGTGTATTCTGTGGTTTTCAGAAATTTCACTGAGATAGCGTGTTCTATTTGGCGGGATGATGAAGATTTTCTCACTCATCTCTCCAGTAATCTCATAGGAGCTTTCGAGCTTCGCTTCAGTCTTCTCGTTCAGCTTTTCGATAATAGCCTTGTAGAGACTATTGGTACCTGGATCGTTGAATTGACTTGCGATTGTACCATAGACCGGCATACTATCCACATCGCTTTCCCATAAGTTATGGTTGCGCTGGTATTGCTTTTTAACATCGCGCAGCGCATCTAACGCCCCACGCTTATCGAATTTGTTCAGCGCAATCAAATCTGCAAAGTCGAGCATATCGATTTTCTCTAGCTGTGTTGCCGCTCCATATTCGGGGGTCATCACATACAACGAAGCATCACTATGATCTAGAATTTCAGTATCACTTTGACCAATTCCAGAAGTTTCCAGAATAATAAGATCAAAACCGGCAATTTTCAGAATATCCAATGCCTTCTGAACGTGTGCACTCAAGGCCAAATTACTCTGCCTAGTCGCTAGCGAACGCATAAACACATTGCCGTGTTTGATGGCATTCATTCGAATTCGGTCGCCCAACAATGCACCACCTGTTTTGCGTTTGGAAGGGTCCACAGAAACCACCGCTAATCGTTTCTCTGGAAAATCAATAGTAAACCTTCTGACCAATTCATCCACCATAGAACTCTTTCCTGCACCACCCGTACCGGTGATTCCAAGAATGGGAGTTTTTATTTCAAAGGCGCGCGCTGCAACTTCTTTGAGTGCTTCTTCGTGCTTTTCACCACAGTTTTCAGCAGCGGAAATCCAGCGAGCAATTTCAGGGTTTGCAGCTGAGCTCAAGTTTTCAATTGCTCCAGGTAATTCTTCACCCACTAAATAATCGCTCTTCTGAACTAAATCATTGATCATTCCCTGTAAGCCCATTTTACGACCATCATCGGGATGATAAATTCTCGTAATTCCGTAGGCATGCAATTCTTCGATCTCCTCCGGTAAAATGGTTCCACCTCCACCACCAAAAATTCGGATGTGGCCCGCTCCTTTTTCATTCAGGAGATCGTACATGTACTTGAAATACTCCAAATGACCTCCTTGATAGCTGGTCATTGCAATGGCATTGGCATCTTCTTGAATGGCAGTATTTACTACTTCCTCAACAGAACGGTCATGACCGAGGTGGATGACCTCACAACCTGTGCTTTGGATGATTCGACGCATGATGTTAATAGCCGCGTCATGTCCATCGAAAAGTGAGGCTGCTGTAACAATTCTTACCTTGTTTTTCGGAATATACGGTGCTGGGTTTTCCATTTCTCTGTGATGTATTTGGTCCCTCAAAGATAGGATAGAATCTCTCAATGAATGGTTTTGCTACCTTTGAAGCAAACCGATTTTTATGCAGGCCCTGAAGTCTCCAATTTTTTACCTTCCTATCATCATCGTTTTCTCGATCAACAGTGCCGCAATGGACATTGGTCTTTGGCTGAGAATGAGCGTTTTGGGCGCTTACAGTGCAGGACTAACCCTTTGGTATTGGAACTCTTTAGAAAAGAAAGCCTCCCCGATACTCGTGTTTCTGATTGGGTTGTTGCTTTGGCCCATTCTGAATTTCACAGCAGTACCAGCACAAAGCGAATGGTGGGGACATATGGCTCGAATGGCTGTTTTGCTACCCTTGGTTTTAGCTACCGGAGCTGCGTTTAAACACAATAAGGAAGAAAGCTTCGCTGCTTTAAAGCTTGGGAGTCAATTGACACTACTAATCATTTCTTTGAGTGTGCTACCCTCGCTTGTCGAAGCTTATCAAAACGAAGACATTTACCTGGCTAAGGGGAACTTATTTACACACAAGAATTATGCTGCGGCGACCCTGCTGATGCTTCTACCTTTCGGCTTACTACCCCATCGAAGCTCGAATAAAAATTTAGACATCACAGGAACAGCTACGATGTTGCTTGCTCTGTTCGTTGTCGTTTTCCTTAGAACGCGTGGGGTATGGATGGCTGCCACCGTCATGGTTATCATCTCATTACTCTATTTCACGTTGTTGAAAAACACAACTTTTTTGCGTCGAAATCTGATCGTGTTAGGGGCGTTAGCTCTCGGATTCATAGGTGCAATTGGACTCGGCGGAAAGGAAAAAATCTTCAACAGCAGCACTATACAAACACGTCTACATTATTGGAATGCCTCTTGGGAAATGTATCTAGACAACCCGATCACCGGTGTCGGGGCTGGGCAATGGAAGGTATTCTACCCATCCACAGGTTTAGCGGGTACCAACGAATCAGTAATGAACGGAAGCACAGCCATACTACGTCCACACAATGACCTTTTATGGATGTTGAGTGAAACCGGAATAGGAGCGCTATTTTTTATCGCTCTTCTGGTCAGCGGCTTCTTTCTCAGTATTAGAAAAGGTGGCCAATTACCATTAGCCCTCTCCATTGCTGCTTTTACCGTTTACGGGTTTGCTGAATTCCCACTCGAGCGAGCAACCATGCTCTTGCCTTTGGGTATAGCATTGGGCTACGCACACTCGAGAAGTCGCTCTTGGTTTTCTCTACCACCACAAGTACTCGGTGCCCTTGCCGTCGTCCTCGGACTTTTCGGTGCTTACATAAGTTATCAGCGCAACGTAGGAGAAGTAAAAATGCAAAAAGTCCTCTCCGCCTATGGAAGTCAAAATGCACCTGCCATGGTAAGAGCAGCAGGCAGCGCAGAAAGCACTTGGTTTGAAATGGACATTTACAACAACCCTATCGCTTATTTTGAAGGACTTGGACAACTGCAACAGTCTGGACAGCGCCCGAGCAAGAAGCAACTTAGCGCCGCATTGAAGACTCTAGAGCTTGCACGTGAGGTTCACCCTTATCATATGCTCACTTTGAACCAAATGGCACAAATTCATAGAATTCAAGGCAGGGTCACTCAGGCTCGTGATCTGTACAAGCAGGTGGTCTTGATGAGTCCTCACAACACCACGGCACTACTTGGCTTGATGGAGAGCGAACGAACGCTGGGGAATATTTACGGAGCGCTGGATGCTTTGGTCAATATCAGTCCTAAATACAATTTCAACAATCTTCCAGGCTACAGACCTGAAGCTCTTAAAACCCTTCAAGCCTTCGCTAGATTAGAACAACCGAGAAACGCTACACGGAAATTGCACGAAGACCTCAACCGTGCGCCTCAGAACAATATGTGGCAGATTTGGACTGATTTCCGCCAAATTCATCACAAAAAGTAAGTTTTCCGTGAATTTTTGATCATTTCCTCGGATTATTAAAAAATTCATCTACCTTTAAAATATGCAAAAGCAGTACAATCATAACGCAACCATTAATAACCGCATGTTCATGTGGAACGGTTGCTATTGGTATAATGTGAAGGCATAAGCAAGAGAAATAGACAACCTGATATTTATAACGAACGCCTTCACATCAAGTGAGGGCGTTTTTTTTTACCCTAACATGAAAAACTTTTTTACCACCGTTCGAAAAGCAGGCCCACTTAGGACCAGAGATGAATTTGCTATTGAGCAAAGCATGGTCGACCCTCAAGGTGATTTGACCCTATGGATGTTGATGGATAAAATGAACGAGGTTAAAGTGCGTAGAATTGGTTCATTGAAGCTCAGTGCGAAGTACAGCGAAGAGGTCAAGAACATCCAACTCAAGTTGTACGAAAATGCTTCACTCGGAGATGATCTGCTGATAGAAAGCAGCTTTACACCGAACGGTAGAAAGGAAGTGGATCTGAAAGTATACGTGAGCAAACGTGCTAAAGGCCAACCGACACGTCGTGTGTGTAAGGCCGTTTATACCCTTGCTGTGAAAAGTAACTAACCTAAACCTAGCACCCGGCTGCTTTGGGCTGGTTTGCACCTTCCCTATTTTGAGTGTTTGTTTTGTTTCTAAAAGGTGCAGACTGCCCGGACAGTATCTCGAAGCTCCTTACCCTTAGCTTCAAAAAAAAGCCCAGTTTTCTACAAAACTGGGCTTTTTAAAAATACGCTGATCGGGCATCAACTTTGTTTGAGTGCTGCTAATCGCTCAGTGATGATTTGAATCTTACTTTGAGCATCCGCCTCTTTCTTGCGCTCCGCCGCAACAACTGCATCTGGTGCATTACTTACAAAACGCTCATTGCTCAATTTCTTCCTAACCGAATTCAAGAAGCCTTCGTTGTACTTCAACTCTTCCTCTAGTTTGGTAATTTCTTCTTCAACATTAACAAAGTCGTCGGCAGGAATCGTGAAATTGATTCCTCCTGCAATAAAGCTAAAGGCAGATTTGTCAATCTGATCTACATGAACAACGGCCTCAATATTAGCCAATTTCATGATGAGCGCATCAAACGCACTATCATGTAACGAGCCTTTTTCTAGTTCCACTCGAAGTACCTCCTTCGGCGCGATACCATTTTCATTACGAACCGTGCGAATACCTCCAACGATTGCAGCGAATTGATTGAATTGGTTCAGAATAGACGAATCTTCTATGGCTTGCGTTGGCCATTTCGCAAAGTTTATCGTCTCCCCTTCTTCACGCTCCGCCAAGTTTTGCCAAAGTTCTTCGGTAATAAATGGCATGAAAGGATGCATAATCTCCAACAGGGTGTTAAAGATTTCTTTGGTGAAGGTCAATGCTTCAGAGGAAATCTGTTCACCCTTGAGTGGTTTGACCATTTCCAAATACCACGAACAGAAGTCGTCCCATACCAACTTGTAGGTGGTCATTAGGGCCTCTGATAATCGGTATTTTTCAAAGCTATTATTTAATTCGGTTAAGGCTTCACCTATACGATTAGTCATCCAGCGAACCGACAATGCCTCAGAATCGCTCATTGCTCCTTCTTTAGCCTCCCACATTCCTACTAATCTGAAAGCGTTCCAAACCTTATTCGCGAAGAACGAACCTTGAGTACATAAGTCCTCGTCAAAGAGCAAGTCATTTCCGGCAGGTGCCGTCATCAACATCCCCACGCGAACACCATCCGCACCATATTTATCTATTAAATCTAGCGGATCAGGACTATTGCCTAATGATTTAGACATCTTACGACGCTTCTTATCTCTAACCATACCCGTGAAGTACACATCCTTAAAGGGGCGTTTTCCTTTGAACTCGTATCCCGCCATGATCATGCGTGCCACCCAGAAGAAGATAATATCCTGACCAGTGACTAAGGTATTCGTAGGATAGAAGTAGTCTTCTTCTTCCTTGTTACCCGCGAAAACGCTGTAGGGCCATAACCAAGAGCTGAACCAGGTGTCCATAACGTCTTCATCCTGGTGCACATCTTCTGTGCCCAAGGCTTTAACAGCCTCCTCTTTTGTTTTAGAGACAGTTACATTTCCATTTGCATCGTACCAAGCCGGAATGCGATGACCCCACCAAAGTTGGCGAGATACACACCAGTCCTTGATGTTATCCATCCAATATAAATACGTCTTCTCTGCATGTGGAGGATGCAGGGTGATGTCCTTAGATTTTACACCATCAATCGCTGGCTTGGCCAATTCAGACATCTTCAAGAACCACTGCATAGAGAGCTTTGGTTCAATCACGGCATCCGTACGCTCGCTGCGACCTACCTTGTTGCGCAAATCTTTAGTCTCAACGAGTAAACCGGCCTCCTCAAGTGCTTTCGCCACCTTCTTGCGCGCTTCGAATCGATCTAAACCTGCAAATTCTCTACCATGCTCATTCAAAGCCGCATGATCGTCGAAAATATCAATAACCTCTAGGTCGTGTTTCTCACCCAGCATATTATCGTTTTGATCATGCGCAGGTGTAACCTTCAAGGCTCCTGTACCGAACTCAACATCCACGTAATCATCCGCAATAATTGGAACAGCGCGGCCCACTAAAGGAACAATCGCTTTTTTACCGTGTAAATGTTTGTACCTCTCGTCGTCTGGATTCACACAGACCGCGGTATCACCAAAAATAGTTTCTGGTCGTGTGGTAGCCACTTGCAATACCTCTTGACTTCCCTCGATGTGGTAGGTCATGTAATACAAACGACTGTTTTCCTCTTTGTGAATGACCTCTTCATCGGAGACTGCTGTTTGTGCAACTGGATCCCAATTCACCATGCGTAAACCACGGTAAATCATTCCTTTTTTATGTAAGTCGATGAATACATCTATGACTTGCTCGGAACGAGGCTCATCTAAGGTGAAGGCAGTTCTATCCCAATCACAAGAAGCTCCCAATCTGCGAAGCTGCTTCAAAATAATTCCACCGTATTCATCGGTCCAATCCCATGCATGCTTTAAGAATTCATCACGGGTTAGGTCGGATTTCTTAATGCCTTTCTCACGCAATCGCTTTACCACCTTTGCCTCGGTCGCAATGGATGCATGATCGGTTCCAGGAACCCAACAAGCATTCAATCCTAGCATGCGTGCACGACGAATAAGCACATCTTGAACCGTATTATTAAGCATGTGTCCCATGTGCAATACACCGGTGACATTCGGAGGTGGTATGACGATAGTATATGGTTCTTTCTCATTCACTTCAGCATGGAAGTGTTTGGCATCTAGCCAGTTCTGATACCATTTCGACTCTATTTCACCTGGGGTGTATTTCCCTATCTCGCGCATCGTTGCAATGATTGATTCAGGCGCAAAAATACGAGGCTTCGCTCACTCAACGAACCCTATCGCTAAGAGATTGTTAATTTCCTTTGAAACGGCAATTCTTAGATTTACTTTTGAAGTACTAGAAAACTAAATTAGAACATGAAAAAATTCATCCTCACATTCGTTGTAGCGTTATTCGGCTTCACTGCATTTGCTCAAGAAGCAGAGAGCGGAGCTCGTATTAACTTTGAAGAAAAAGTCATCAACTACGGTAAGATTGAAAAAGGTGCCAACGGTACTAGAGTCTTCAAATTCAAAAATGAAGGAACTGAGCCTTTAGTTTTGAGTTCTGTTCGCGCTTCTTGTGGTTGTACTACTCCAAAATGGACGCGTGAACCGATCGCACCAGGTGAAGAAGGTGAAATCAACGTAAAATATGATACTAACCGTTTAGGTAACTTCCACAAGACTGTAACGGTACAGTCAAACGCTGCGAATAAAACCGTAGTCTTAACGATCAAAGGACAAGTGTTGAATCCAAATGCGCAACAAACTACCCCTACAAAAACGGGAGGTAGCGTTATCGCAAAGTAAGCGAGAAGACTTCCTTAAACTTTAAGAAAAGCCCCGTATTTTTGCGGGGCTTTTTTATTTAGAAATACACACTTAGCACGACACATGCCAACGATATCCAAGAAAGGGCAACAAATGCCTTCTAGCCCGATCCGTAAATTAGTTCCTTTCGCAGAACAAGCAGAGGCGAAAGGTAATTCTGTATACTATCTGAACATCGGTCAACCTGATATTCAGACACCTGTAGAAGCGCAAGAAGCGATCAAAAAAGCTGATGTGCCGGTACTCGCCTATAGTCATAGTGCGGGCTTTCAGTCTTTGCGTGAAGGGCTAGTTGGATACTACGAAAGCAAGCAACTTCCAGTTGCCTTGGAAGATATCATTGTTACTACTGGTGGCTCAGAAGCCTTGTTGTTCACATTTGGATCTGCAATGGACGAAGGGGATGAATTGATCATTCCAGAACCTTTTTATGCCAACTACAATGGTTTTGCGACCGCAAGCGGCGTGAAGGTGGTCCCTGTAGAAGCTACCATCGAAAATGGTTTTGCACTTCCTCCAATCAGTGCATTTGAAGCCGTAATCACCGACCGCACGAAAGGTATTCTCATCTGTAACCCAGGGAATCCAACGGGCTATTTATACAGCAAGGAAGAGCTAGAGCAATTGAAAGAATTGGTTATAAAGCACGACCTCTACCTCATTGCTGATGAAGTTTATCGTGAATTCACATACGATGGTGCAGAACACCACAGTGTATTGAGTATGGCTGGCTTAGAAGAGCACGCGATTGTCGTGGATAGCTTCTCGAAGCGTTACAGCATGTGTGGAGCACGAATCGGATGTTTGGTGAGTAAAAATGCATCTTTTATGGCGGCTGCGATGAAATTCGCACAGGCACGATTATCACCTCCTACGTATGCACAAATCGCTAGTGAAGCGGCTTTGAAGACACCACAGAGTTATTTTGATCAGGTGAACGAAGAATACGTGGAGCGTCGCAACGTCTTGGTAGATGGGTTAAATAGTATTGAAGGGGTGTTCTGTCCAAAGCCGAAAGGTGCTTTTTATGCTGTGGCATCCTTCCCGGTGGAAAGCACAGAACACTTCGCAGAGTGGCTATTAAGTGAATTTGACTACCAAGGAAAAACACTCATGATGGCTCCAGCTGCGGGATTTTACGCAAAACCTGAATTGGGTGCGCAACAAGCTCGATTGGCGTATGTGTTAAACGTGGAAGCCTTGAAAGAGTGTGTTGAAATTCTACGTGAAGCCTTAAAAGTCTACCCGCATACGACCCTATAAACTCCACCCTGTGATTGTACAAATCAACCATAGCCTCAAGCAACTCAATACCTTTGGTATTGATCAAAAAGCCTCTCGCTTAATATGGGCACATAGCGCGGACGAGATATTAAACTATGTCAAGCATCATGGTGCCCCTAAACTCATCTTGGGCGGCGGCTCAAACATGCTACTTACCGGCGATGTTGACGGCGATGTCCTTAAGATTGATGTGCACGGACGGAAAGTTGTCTTCGAAAATGATGATGAGGTACATATTCGATTTGGAGCAGGTGAGAATTGGCATGAGGTAGTTTTATGGACCTTAAGCCAAGGACTAGGTGGTTTGGAAAACCTCAGCCTTATTCCAGGAAATTGTGGAACTGCCCCCGTTCAAAACATTGGGGCTTATGGCGTCGAGCTAAAAGATGTTTTCGTGGAATGCGAGGGAGTCAGAATTGATACCGGTGAGTTATTCAAATTGAACAAAGAAGAGGCTCAATTCAATTATCGAGATAGCATTTTCAAGAATGAATGGAAAGCAAAGGCGATTATAACGAGAGTTACGCTGGCACTCACCAAACGGAACCACAAAATAAATACCGCCTACGGATCTATTTCGGAGGAATTGAGCAAATTAGGCATTACGGATCCTACCCCGAAGCAAATCAGTGATGCCGTCATCGCGATTCGAAAAAGAAAGCTCCCCGACCCTAAGGAAATTGGGAACAGTGGATCTTTTTTCAAGAATCCAATCGTCGACCAGGAAACAGCCGAATCGCTGAAAAGCAACTTCGAAAATGTCCCGACGTATGATGTAGAAAATGGGGTTAAAATTGCAGCCGGATGGCTTATCGAAAAAGCCGGATGGAAAGGACATAGAAGCGGTGATGCCGGAGTGCACACCAACCAGGCTCTTGTGCTAGTGAATTATGGTGATGCTTCAGGAAGTGAAGTATATGCCTTGGCAGAAAAAATCATGGCGGATGTCTACGACAAGTTTGGCATCCAACTCGAAGCTGAAGTGAATTTGATATGAGTGCTAACACGGTCGCATTCCACACCCTAGGTTGTAAGCTCAACTTTGCTGAAACCTCTACTATCGCAAAAGATTTTATCGATAGCGGTTTTGAGCGTGTCGAGTTTTCATCTCCCGCGGATGTTTATGTTATCAATACATGCTCTGTAACCGAGAATGCAGACCGCGAATGTAGAAACATTGTAGGCCGTGCTTTACGCGCCAATCCCGATGGATTTGTGGTGATTGTAGGGTGTTATGCACAATTAAAACCCGAGCAAATCATGCAAATGCCTGGGGTTGATTTAGTTTTAGGTGCTACCGAAAAATTCAATGTTACTCAATTCTTAGGAGCCTTAGAAAAGGTCGACGGCAATGCCGCAATTCATAGTTGTGAGATTTCAGAAGCCAATTCTTTTGTGAGCTCCTACAGCGCTGGAGACCGTACCCGAGCCTTCTTAAAGGTGCAAGACGGTTGTGATTACAAATGCACCTATTGTACTATTCCCCTTGCTCGGGGTATTTCACGTTCTGACACTCTTGAAAATGTCATCAAAAACGCACAAGAGATTGCTGCCAAAGGCATTCCTGAAATAGTGCTAACGGGAGTTAACGTTGGGGACTACGGAAAAGGAGAATTTGGTAATAAAAGGCATGAAAACACGTTCATGGATCTCGTAGAAGCACTCGACGAGAAGGTCGAGGTTGAACGCATGCGGATTTCATCGATCGAACCCAATTTGCTCAGAGATGAGATTATAGCATTCACCGGGCGCTCGAAAAAATTCGTTCCTCATTTTCACTTACCGTTGCAAAGCGGTAGCGATGACATCCTTAAAAAGATGAAGCGACGTTACATGACGGCACTTTATCAAAAGCGTGTAGCAGCTATTAAATCCGCAAATCCCGATGCATGTATCGGTGTTGACGTTATCGTTGGTTTCCCGGGAGAAACAGAATCCCACTTTCTTGAAACCTATGATTTCTTAAATACTCTAGACATTAGTTATTTGCACGTATTCACCTACAGTGAACGAGCGAATACCCCAGCAGCGGAAATGGAAGGCAGTGTCCCTATCGCTGAACGCAAGCGCAGAAATAAAATGCTTCGCATCTTGAGCGAGAAGAAAAAACGAGCGTTTTATGAGTCACAATTAGGCAAAGTAAGACGCGTCCTTTTCGAAGGAGAGAACAAGGAAGGATACATGCTAGGATACACGGACAATTACGTACGTGTAAAGACGTACTGGAACCCGAATTGGGCCAACAAATCAAAATCGATGCTTTTAAAAGAGCTAAACGGTGAAGGATTGGTTACCTTAGAGGAACTAAACGCCACCGAAAATGCCACTGATTTTTCTAGAATATAAGCCACTTTGTAGTGAGCGCGAATTCACACGCTTCTGGGAATTCATCTCAGAAGGACAAAAGAATGATGGGAGTATAGAAGAAAGTCGTCTGTTCAAAATCAGAGAAGGCCTGTTTCTTGGAATGGTCAACTTCAAGCCAAAGTTCCGAGACGAGATCATGTCTGTATACGGTGATACTGGCGATGAGGGCACCAACCTGAAGTCCTTGTGTAAATCCATAAGGATGAAATACAACACCAAAGAACTTTTATGATCGACCTTAAAGAACTCTCTGCTCATGTTGCGACCATCGCAAAAGAAGCAGGGTCATTTCTTCGAGAAAGCCAGTCCAGTTTCAACAAGGACACCATCACTTCAAAATCGCTCAACGCCCTAGTCAGCGAGGTGGATGAAAATACCGAACGATTGTTAGTGAAACGACTAAGTGAGTTGTTTCCAGATGCTGGTTTTTTAACCGAAGAGCAAACAACCACACAAGATCTAGAGCAGGAATACACCTGGGTTATTGACCCTCTCGACGGCACCACTAACTTTTTACATGGTCTTCCCATATACAGCGTATCCATTGCCTTACTTCACAATGATTGGCCGGTTATTGGCGTTGTTTATGAAGTAGGACTAAACGAGTGCTTTGTAGCGTTCAAGGATGGAGGGGCCTTTTTAAACGGTTCGAAAATTCAGACGAGTACCGCTGTGTTGCTCGAGGACACTCTACTCGCAACTGGATTTCCCTACTATAATTTCTCCAAGCTGAATGGTTTTCAGAATACCCTCGCCCACTTCTATCAGTACACCAGGGGAGTTCGTCGTATTGGAACCGCTGCGGTAGATCTTGCATACACTGCAGCCGGCAGATTTGATGGGTATTTCGAGTACGGCCTAAGCCCTTGGGATGTCGCCGCAGGCATCTTATTGGTTAGAGAAGCTGGGGGACTCGTAACCAATTTTGAAAACGAACAGGTTCCTATTGCCTCACAAAGCATAATTGCTGCGAACAAAACCATTCATGGGCTTGTTTTTGAAATAGTGAATAAGAACATGGGAAATGCACGCACCTAGAGTATGGGTTTTACCGGGAATGGGAGCTGATTCGAGAATTTTTCGATCAATTAAATTCCCGTGGCCTGCCACTTTTTTAGAATGGATCTCACCGGAGCCCGATGAAAGTCTAGAGAGCTATGCTGATCGTATGCTCTCAGGTCATAACATACGAACTAACGATCTTCTTTTTGGCTACAGCTTTGGTGGTATTGTGGCACAAGAATGGGCTTCTAAAAATGAAGTTCAACGTGTGGTACTTTTAAACAGCCTGCACCATGAGGCGAAGGTACGCCCTCTATTCAAACGACTCGCAACTACAAAAGTCCTTGACTGGGCGCCACAGGGCTACATTAGAAGTCTCATATTTTTCATGGCCCGACTCAATAGTAAGCCCAGTAGACATCTAGATTTGATTCTAGAGGTCATGGAGCAATTCGATTGCGATTATTACCGTTGGGTCCTTAGACAAGTATTGAATTGGTCCCACTCAAAACCTAGCTGTCCCGTTGACTTCATTCAAGGCGAGTTTGACCCTGTCTTCCCTTCCTTCCATCAGGAAGATCCAAGAACTTGGATTCTCAAGGGAGCTACGCACCTTAGTTTCCAAACTCACGGGAGTGAAATTTCCGTGCTGCTTAAAGAAAAAGTAGATCCTGTACTCCTCTAGAGATATCGTGCTATTTTTGGCACATGAAATTGATACCTACCCACCTACCAGGACTGTTTGTTATCGAACCAAGAGTGTTCGGTGATCATCGCGGCTACTTCTTTGAATCTTACAGCAAATCCGTTTTCGAAGAGGCGGGTATAAAAGCTGATTTTGTTCAAGATAATGAGAGCTTCTCAAGTGCAGGAGTGGTTCGAGGTCTTCATTTTCAAGCTCCAAATAAGGCCCAGGGAAAGCTTGTTCGCGTACAGCGGGGAAAGGTACTTGATGTAGCTGTAGATATTCGAAAAGGCTCTCCCACGTACGGTGAACACTTTAGCATAGAGCTCAGCGGTGAGAACAAAAAGATGCTTTGGATACCTCCTGGATTTGCACACGGGTTCGCTACGCTCGAGGACGACACTATCTTTCTTTATAAATGCACGGACACCTATAGCCCTGAGCATGAAGGCAGCATTTTATGGAATGATGAAACACTGGGGATAGATTGGAAAGTAAAGTCTCCGAAACTCAGTGAAAAAGACCAAAAGGGACCTAACTTTGTAGAGTTTGATTCTCCCTTTGTCTATGAGCCATAAAATTCTCTATTCTACCTTACTTGTAGCGACCCTGGTCGTAACAACGCTTTTTTTCACCTCAGCTGAAACCGATATCGATCATCCGTTGGAAGTTCGACCGAGCACTGTAAAGCCATTTGCGCTGCCTACAACACTCTCTGTCGCGGGTGAACCTATGCCTTTAGAAGACCTCGATGTTGCTGAGCGTCTGGATCGTGAAATACTTGTTAATACCTACTGGCAGAGCAACAATCTTTTGATGCTCAAGCGCAGTACCAAATGGTTTCCGATGATTGAGCGCATACTTAAGCAAGAAGGGGTGCCAGATGATTTCAAGTATCTCGCTTTAATAGAAAGCGGTCTCCAAAATATTGTGAGCCCTGCAGGAGCAGCAGGCCCATGGCAAATCATGAAAGCCACAGGCAAAGAAAATGGTCTCGAGATTGATAATGAAATCGATGAACGCTACCATATGGAGAAAGCTACGCGCGTCGCTTGCGCCTACTTAAAAGAGGCCAACCAGAGATTGGGAAGCTGGACTTTGGCGGCGGCTTCATACAATATGGGAATGGCTGGGACGGAAAGACGATTGGAGGAGCAAAAGGTAGACTCGTATTATGATCTCAGATTGAATAGTGAAACAGGTCGTTATGTATATCGAATCGCCGCAGTGAAATACATTCACGAACATTTGGAGGATTTCGGTTATGTATACCACCCATCTGCAGGCTACCAATTACCTGATTTTGACACCATTACCATCTCCACTCCTATTGAAAATTGGATTGATTGGTCTATCGAACATCATACCAATTACAAACTTCTACGTACCTACAATCCATGGATTCGAGGTACGAAAAACACGAATAGCTCAAACAAAACCTATCACATTTTGGTTCCCAAAAAGTAATGAGCGAACAAATCGAAGTATACGGTGCCAAAGCGCACAACTTGCGAAATATTGACGTTAATATTCCTCGCAATTCATTAGTAGTAATTACCGGGTTAAGTGGTTCTGGAAAGAGTTCTCTGGCCTTCAATACTATCTATGCAGAAGGCCAACGCCGCTACATGGAAACCTTCAGCGCTTACGCGCGTCAGTTTCTAGGCAGTATGGAACGTCCTGAGGTAGACAAGATCGAAGGACTTTCACCCGTTATTGCTATTGAGCAAAAAACGACCTCAAGAAACCCCAGATCTACCGTAGGTACCGTAACTGAGCTTAGCGACTTTTTACGACTCCTCTTTGCCCGTGGATCGACGGCCTATAGTTATGAGACGGGTGAGGAAATGATCTCGTACACGGATAGCCAAATCGTGGAACTCATCTGTGAACGCTTTGTAGGCAGAAGAATTGCAGTGCTTGCTCCTGTTGTCAGAGCTCGAAAAGGTCATTACCGTGAACTCTTTGAGCAGATTGTACGAATGGGCTTTGTCAGAGCGCGTGTGGACGGTAAAATTGTAGAAATCAGCTCTGGATTTAGGGTAGATCGCTACAAAACCCACGACATAGAAATTGTAGTAGACCGCATTCGCGTCGCCGCAACTTCAGAAAACCGAGTAAGTCAAAGTGTAGAAACTGCAATGAGCCATGGAAAAGGTACCATCGCTATTATCGATCTAGATACCGATGAGCTCGCTTACTTCTCACGTCAGCTCATGTGTCCAACATCGGGCATTGCTTACCAAGAACCGGAGCCAAACACCTTCTCATTTAATAGCCCTAAAGGGGCATGTTCTACCTGTGATGGATTAGGGACGACCAAAGAGGTAAACCTTTCAAAGGTCATGCCCGATCAGGGAATAACCATTCGTAAAGGCGGCTTTGCTCCTATTGGTGAATACAAAAAGAATTGGATCTTTAATCAACTCGAGGTTATCGCCTTAAAGTATGGCTTTAGCTTAGATACCGCCGTTGGTGATATCCCTCAGGAAGCTCTTGATATCATTCTTAATGGAACAAGCGAGGTGATGACGATCGAACACAAAGCCATTGGTGTCACTAAAGAATACAAGGTTAATTTTGAAGGCGTTAAAAACTTTATCGCCAGTCAAAGTAAGGATGCTAAAAGTCGCTCTATCCAACGATGGGCTGACGACTTTATGGACAATGTTGAGTGTCGCAGCTGTAAGGGCGCACGTTTGAAAAAAGAAAGCTTACACTTCAAAGTAGCCGGTAAAAGTATTGCTGAGGTCAGTAACATGAGTTTGATTCATTTTAAAGAATGGATCCATTCGCTCTCTGAAAAATTATCCTCTAAGCAATGGATGATTGCTGAGGAAATTGCTAAAGAGTTGCATGCTCGCACCAATTTCTTGTTGGATGTCGGCCTTGGTTATCTGAACCTCAATCGAAGTGCCCGCAGCCTTAGTGGAGGAGAGGCACAACGTATTCGATTAGCCACACAGATTGGATCCCAACTCGTGAATGTTCTATACATTTTAGACGAGCCTTCTATAGGGCTTCATCAGAGAGACAATGCACGACTTATTGCTTCACTAAAGCAGTTGCGAGATATTGGAAATAGCGTCTTAGTTGTAGAACACGACAAAGACATGATTGAGACCGCCGATCATATTTTGGACATTGGCCCAAAAGCTGGCATTCATGGCGGATCTATCGTCGCACAGGGCAAACTTGAAGATATTTTAAACGCAGGATCGATTACCGCAGAATACCTCAAAGGCCTGCGAGAAGTACCTGTTCCTAAGGTTCGACGCTCACCGAATGGGAGTATTAAACTTTTAGGCGCATCTGGGAACAACCTAAGAAATGTTGATGTTGAAATTCCTCTTGGGATCCTGACTTGCATCACTGGTGTGAGCGGTAGCGGAAAGTCTACACTCATCAACGGTACGCTCTATCCTATATTAAATCATATCATTTTCAGGGCAGTGGGTAAACCTCAGCCTTACAAAAGCATTGAGGGCGTAGAACAAATCGATAAAATCATCGATATTGATCAAAGTCCGATCGGAAAAACTCCTCGCAGTAACCCTGCCACTTACACGGGTGTTTGGACTGAAATCAGACAACTCTTTGCCGGGCTACCCGAAAGTAAAGTTCGTGGATATAAGCCAGGACGATACTCTTTTAATGTCAAAGGTGGACGTTGTGAAACTTGTGAAGGTGGAGGTCTTAGAGTGATTGAAATGAACTTCTTGCCAGATGTGTACGTGCATTGTGAAACTTGTCAGGGCAAGCGTTTCAACCGTGAGACATTGGAGATACGCTATAAAGGAAAAAGTATAAGTGATGTACTCGATATGAGTATTGAAGATGCGCTACCTTTCTTCGAGCATGTACCTAAAATCAAAGCCAAATTGGCTACGTTAGTCAATGTAGGTCTCGGCTATATTCGATTAGGTCAACCTTCTACCACACTTAGTGGTGGTGAAGCACAACGCGTTAAACTCGCTACTGAACTCAGCAAAAAGGATACTGGAAACACGATGTATATTCTCGATGAACCCACTACCGGTCTACATTTCGAAGATGTGCGTGTTTTGATGGAAGTGATTCAAAAGTTAGTAGACCATGGGAACACGGTGTTAATCATTGAACACAACATGGACGTTATCAAACAAGCGGATCATATCATCGACTTAGGTCCTGAAGGAGGCTCTGGAGGCGGCAGAATTGTTGCTCAAGGAACACCAGAGGAGATCATAACAGTGAAGGATAGTATAACTGGGGAATTCCTTAAATTGGAATTGTAACAACTACACCTATGAATCTACACTCAAGAAAAACTTGGACCGAAATAAAGTCTGAAGACAGCTGGGCACTTTTTAAAATCATGTCTGAATTCGTTCACGGCTACGAATCCTTAAGTAGGATTGGCCCCTGTGTAAGCATATTTGGATCTGCAAGAACTAACGCGCTCACAGACACCGAACTGAGAGCCGCTGAAAATATCGCAGAAGGACTTACAAAGAAAGGTTTCGGTGTGATTACTGGTGGTGGTCCAGGAATCATGGAAGCCGCCAACAAAGGAGCTCAAAAAGGCGGAGGACCATCCGTTGGACTTAATATTGAACTGCCCTTTGAGCAACACAACAATCCTTATATAGATAGCGATAAAAGTCTTAATTTCGATTACTTCTTTGCTAGAAAGGTCATGTTTGTGAAATACAGCCAAGCTTTTGTAGTAATGCCAGGTGGTTTCGGAACACTAGACGAATTGTTTGAAGCGGTTACGCTCGTACAAACGAAAAAAATAGATCGCTTCCCGATCATCCTATTCGGCACCGAATTTTGGCAAGGGCTTAAAGACTGGGTCGAAGGAACATTAAAAAAGACAGGTAAAATATCCCCGGAGGATACGGATCTACTTTACCTCGCGGATAGTACTGACGAAGTAATAAGTATCATCGAAGATTTCTACAAAGAAAAAGGGTATACCACAAACTTCTAAGGAAGCAGTACCAGTGGTAGTCGATATTGGCCCATTTCACTTTCGACCATCAGCACGTAATTGCCATTTGCAAAGGTGTTACCGAGTTGAACCTGCTCATTGGTTATTACCCCGCTATCTAGTACTCGACCGCTAAGGTCTAGCAAACGATATGTTCCTTGTTCCACTCCGGACAAGTGAAACCAACCTCGCGATGGGTTTGGCGCTATTTCAATGACCTTCTTACCCCACTCCTTTGTACCTATGTTCGTTACGGGTACCAGCGATACATTTAAAGTATCGAACTGTCCACTCAACCAACTATATGGTAGTTTTTGACTTACGTATCCGGGTAGTTTAACTTCTACTGAGTCTGAAATGGACAAATGAGTTCCTAAGTTGAGTATTCCATCTAAATTCGTAGATGAGGCTAGGCCTGCTAAATCAAAACTTACAGCTGCATTTGCTAATGGAGCTTGGGTAGTGCTGTCTTCAACCTGAATGTGCACACGCGAAGCTTCTATATAGTTAGGCTCCAACACGAGAAGCCCCTCCTCTATATCAGTACAAATAATGAGCTCCGATTCGAAATAGGGATATGCTCCCCAATTTCCATTGAATCCGTTTCCACTAAACGAAGGTGAGGTATCGTAATGTCCAACCTCAACGAGTAATTCAGGAAACTTCGCATCCACGATCTGTACTCCGGAAGTATAATACGAAGTCACCACCCACTGTCCATATACATGCGCATTGTGAGGAATAACTAAGGAGGAAATAGATGTCTGTATCCTGTCCAATTCAGTAATATTCGAAAGATCAGTTACATCGTAGGCCGTTAAAAACGCATTACTACGCTCATCCGTTGTGAAGAGCACTTTATTGTTATCGCTTACCCAAGTATTGTGGGTGAATATACTTGGCGTCGTTTGGGACGCCATCAAATATGTACTGTCCTTTTTGGAAACATTCACTATGGCAGCATAGCCTTGGTAAACTGCACTACCCCACAAGGTATCGCCGCGAACCATTCCGTCGTGAAAATAATCTTCGTCATACATCCCAACATATACGGGGTTCCAAGGGTCTTGATTCAAATCAAAAATCAATGCACCCCCAATACCCACATTTGCACCAAAGACGTAACAAAAACCATTTTCGTCGATGTATAGATTGTGTGCTGTTTTCAAGGTGTCATAGCCCCCCGTATCCAGCGGAATTACCGGGTTTATTGAATGAAAACGTGGATTAGAAGCTCCTATACTGTCTAGATCAATGATCAACAAGCCTTGATCTGGAATCGTATTCCAAACAAAGGTATTGTCATGGGTAACATAGGCATAATGCCCCCAAGTTTTTAAATCACGCCAAATACTGTACGGTCCCTGTATGAATTGCTTTTTTTGAATGGGATTCACACTGATATCTACAATACTCACCCCGGCCGTGGTCCCAACAAGTGCAAACTCGTTACCAGCAGCGTCCGTATAACCCCAAACATCATTGTTATCATTTTGGTAGGCAGCGCTTGAGACCAATGAAACGTTCAAACTAGATTGAGCTTGAGTTGTCCAGGTGACTAAAGTCAAGATAAGTACTAATCCTATTTTTTTCATCTACTAAAAATCAAGTGTGATTTGTGGGGCTTCATCATCCGCATCATAACTCTGAACTGAAGACGACCCTTCACTTGAAGTAGCAATTTCCGAACTAGTATTTTCTTCCCTTTCAGGCTCCTCTACGCTATCGACTGGTTTACTTTCATCTTCGGGTTCGGGTAGCGAATCTATTCCAATGACTTTATTCAACGTTTCTGTGGTAAGTTGATTCCCTTTTGCTTTAATACCTTTTATCGAAATAAAATCATGCAAATTTACCTGCTCAGGATCTGGTAGATCTCCGCCTGGCTGCTTGCGGTAAATCATTTCAATTCTTGGGAAAGAATCGTTCGAGATGAAACATAATTCACTTTTGGCATGAGCAGTGATGATGTTCTCTTCTTTATCACCGCCGTCCCACTCAAAACGTTTAACGAAATAACGAGATTTCTCTCCGTCAAAATAAACTGCGCTTATTGGTCGATCCATTTCAAGCTTCTCGAGATAGATCATATCTGGATCGAAATGCAAGTTCAAGTCCGGAATGACAACTCTGAGCGTTCCATTCTTACGCCCGATCAGTAATCGATCTTCACCTTTGAAGCTTCCGAGTAAACGTCCTCGCTCATCACTATTGAGGCGCTGAACCGTTGGGTCAAACCAAATCTTGCGTGCCTCAAGTGTGCTCTCACCTCTTTCTTTAAGCTCAATTCTTTTCACCGGGAATTTGGTGACAATGTTACCTTTAGAGCTGCGTCCCTTAATCGCGATGTCGGCAAAATCTAAATCGATCTTCAATTTTTTCAGCTTCGCCAATTGACGCAATAACACCTGTACCCTTTCCGCCTCTCCATTTGGATTCGCTGTGAAGTATATAACCTCAGAACCTTTATTTCCTTGGCTAATATCATACTCACGGTCACGGGTAATGCTCTGAACAGCAAAGCGCTTCACATAACTTACTTTACTAATACCGTCAAGATAAATGGCATTATAAACAGTTCGCTCATCTCCCTTTTTCCAAACTGCTACATGGATAATATCCTTTCCAAAAAAGGCCTTATCCTTGACTTTACTCACGCTGTATTTCCCATCACGACGAAATACGATGATATCGTCAATATCAGAACAGTCCGCAACGTACTCGTCTTTTTTCATACCGGTACCTACGAAACCTTCTTCCCTATTCACATAGAGCTTCTGGTTGCGTATAACGACTTTTGAAGCTTCCACACTATCAAAAGTTGCAATCTCGGTCTTGCGTTCACGTCCTTTACCAAACTTCTCTTTAAGGTCTTTGAAATAGTTAATGGCAAAGTCTACGATATGCTCAATGTCGTCTTTGACTTGCTCGATCTTGCCCTCAATTTCTAGAATCTTATCGTTGGCTTTATCGCTGTCAAACTTTGAGATACGTTTAATTTTTATCTCGGTTAAACGAACGATATCTTCATCTGTAACCTCACGCATGAGATGGCCGATATGCGGGGCCAAGCCCTTTCTGATAAACTCGATAACTTGTTCCCAAGTTTCAGCTTCTTCAATATCGCGGTAAATCTTCTCTTCAATAAAAATCCGCTCCAACGAAGCAAAATGCCACTGCTGTTGAAGCTCGTGCAATTTAATCTCGAGCTCGGTTTTCAGTATACCTTTGGTCGCCTCTGTACTGCGTTGTAATATTTCTGACACGCCTATGAACAGGGGTGTATCCTCATGAATGCTGCATGAGAGCGGAGCAATACTTACCTCACAATTCGTAAAAGCGTAAAGCGCATCAATGGTTTTATCAGGTGAAATACCCGCCGGGAGGTGAATTAAGATCTCCACATTTTCCGCGGTATTATCTTCAATCTTCTTGATCTTGATTTTCCCCTTTTCGTTTGCCTTTAGCACAGAGTCAATCAAACTCTGTGTAGTGGTACTGTATGGAATCTCAGTAATGACCAAGGTGTTTTTATCGAGCTGAGAAATCTTAGCACGTACACGCACCCTCGAACCACGAACACCCTCGTTATAGTTACTGAAGTCCGCCATACCCCCTGTTGGGAAATCTGGAACCAACTTTACCGACTTGCCCTGCAATATTTTCACTGAAGCATCTACAAGCTCGATGAAGTTGTGAGGCAAGATCTTGGTACTCAGTCCTACTGCGATACCTTCTACCCCCATCGCTAGTAGCATCGGGAATTTCATTGGAAGGTGCAACGGCTCGTTGGCTCGACCATCATAGCTCAGCTGCCACTCCGTAACTTTTGGACTGTAAGCGACGTGAAGCGCAAACTTCGTTAAACGGGCTTCTATGTAACGTGGCGCTGCCGCGCCGTCTCCGGTGAGAATATTTCCCCAGTTCCCCTGGCAATCGATGAGTAAATCTTTTTGACCCATCTGGACCAGAGCATCTCCAATAGATGCATCACCATGCGGGTGAAAGCGCATGGTCTGTCCGATGATGTTCGCCACCTTGTGAAAGCGGCCATCATCCATTTCTTTCATTGCATGCAACAATCGACGCTGAACGGGTTTCAAACCATCATTCAATGCGGGTACAGCGCGCTCAAGAATTACATAAGAGGCATAATCTAGAAAATAGTCCTCGTACATCCCTGATACGCGAGTGATACGCGTTCCCTCTTCATGTACCTGCTCCGGCTTCATTTCCGGATCAAAATGCTCTTCTTTTGGGTCTAGATCTTCACTCATCAGTTCAAGAGTTCTTCTTCAAGGTTCTTTTCTACACGTAAGTTTTCGATAATAAATTCTTGTCGGGTCGGGGTATTCTTACCCATGTAGAAATTCAGCAAGTCTTCGGAGCGATAATCTTTACTTATCATCACAGGCTCAAGACGAATATCCTTGCCGATAAAGTGTTTGAATTCGTCTGGTGATATTTCACCAAGACCTTTAAATCGTGTAATCTCCGGCTTAGGTCCTAGACTAGAAATCGCATCGTTTTTCTCTTCCGGAGTGTAACAATAGCGCGTTTCTTTTTTATTTCTAACGCGGAACAATGGCGTTTGAAGAATATACAAATGACCTTCCTTTACCAATTCCGGGAAGAATTGTAAGAAAAAGGTGATCAACAACAAGCGAATGTGCATACCATCTACATCCGCATCGGTAGCGATCACGACATTGTTGTAGCGTAAGTCATCCAATCCATCCTCAATATTCAGTGCGGCTTGCAACAAGTTAAACTCCTCATTCTCATAAACGACCTTCTTGGTCAACCCGTAAGAATTCAAAGGCTTTCCTTTAAGCGAGAAAACTGCCTGCGTATTTACATCGCGACTTTTTGTGATTGAACCGGAGGCACTATCACCCTCGGTAATAAATAAGGTAGTTTCTAGTCTTCTATCGCCTTTTGGACTTGCCTTCGCGTCATTCAAATGTGCGCGACAATCCCTGAGCTTCTTATTGTGTAGACTTGCCTTTTTCGCACGCTCTCGTGCCAATTTTCTTATCCCTTGTAAATCTTTACGTTCGCGTTCCGCACGCTGGATTTTCTTGAGAATAGCGTCGGCTACGTCTGGATTGCGGTGCATGAAGTTGTCTAACTTCTCTTTCATGAAATTCACCACATAGGTGCGCACATGTATTTCACCCGGTGCCATTTCCAACGAACCCAATTTTGTTTTGGTCTGGGATTCAAACACCGGCTCAACTACCTTGAGGGAAATAGCTGAAATGATACAGCTGCGCACATCTGCAGCATCAAAATTCTTTCCATAAAAATCACGCATCACAGTCACGAATGCCTCGCGCAAAGCGTTTTGATGCGTTCCCCCTTGGGTGGTATGCTGTCCGTTGACAAAACTATAGTATTGCTCGCCTTGCATTCGTTCACTATGGGTAAAGGCAACTTCAATATCCTCTCCCTTCAAGTGCACAATATCATGCAAGGTGTCGCCGTCCAAATTGTCCTGAAGCAAATCCTTGAGTCCGTTTTCAGAATAAAACTTTTCACCGTTCAGGTACAGCGTCAAACCCGGGTTCAAATACGCATAGTTCCACAACATCTTCTCGACATACTCCATCATGAATCGGTAGTTCAAGAAAATATCAGGATCCGGACGGAATGAAATTTTAGTCCCTTTACGCTGAGACGATTCGGTGATAGGATCGTCCTCTACCAATTTCCCAAAGTGGAATGCAGCACGTTTCGTCTTGCCGTCTCGGTACGCTTGAACGATGAATTCAGTAGAAAGAGCATTCACAGCCTTTGCACCTACCCCGTTCAAACCTACCGATTTTTTAAAGGCCTTACTGTCGTATTTGGCCCCGGTATTAATCTTCGAAACAACATCTACGACCTTACCAAGTGGAATACCACGACCATAATCGCGAACCACGACCTGGCCATCAGCTATCTTGATTTCAATAGTCTTACCAGCTCCCATGACAAACTCATCAATAGAGTTGTCTAGGACCTCTTTTAGCAAAATATAAATACCGTCGTCGGGACTTTTACCATCGCCCAATTTCCCGATGTACATACCAGGGCGTAGGCGGATGTGTTCGTCCCACTCGAGTGACCGAATATTGTCCTCGGTATAATTGGATTCTTGTGCCATAAGTTGTTGGAATCAGAAAGATTCTAATTTAGAAAGGCACAGCAGAGAAACAAAGGGATACCCCATGTTTCTATACACAGGTTTTACACATTGAAACGGAAATGCATTACATCGCCGTCATGGACAATATATTCCTTCCCTTCTACACGCATTTTACCTGCTTCTTTTACAGCTGCTTCACTGCCCAATTCGTTAAAGTCCTCGTAAGAAATCACCTCTGCACGAATGAATCCTTTTTCAAAGTCGCTGTGAATAACACCTGCAGCCTGCGGTGCGGTAAATCCACGCTTGATCGTCCAAGCGCGCACCTCTTTTACACCTGCAGTGAAGTAGGTCTGAAGTTCCAAAAGATCATAAGCAGCTCGGATCACTCGGTTCACACCAGCATCCTCTAGGCCCAATTCTTCCAAGAACATTTGCTTTTCTTCGTAGGTCTCTAAATCTGCGATATCGCTCTCTGTATTTACAGCGATATGCAAACATCCCGCACCTTCCTCAGCAGCCATTTCACGAACTCGCTCAACATGAGTATTTCCCGTTTTCGCAGCACTTTCGTCTACATTACACAAGTAAAGAACGGGTTTATCTGTGAGCAATTGCATTTCACGAACAAGATCGTCTTCACGCTCGCTGCGTTCGAAACCACGTGCATTTTTACCCTCCATGATGTAAGACACTAAACGCTCAAGAGTTTCGACATTGAGTTTCGCCTCTTTCTCGCCACTCTTTGCCATTTTTTTAGCTTTATCTAAACGCTTTTCAACCGTTTCCAAATCTTTCAACTGCAACTCGGTATCGATCGTTTCCTTGTCGCGAATCGGATCCACTGAGCCGTCAACGTGAGTAACATTCTCGTTCTCAAAGCAACGAAGCACATGAATAATGGCATTCGTTTCGCGAATGTTTCCAAGAAATTGGTTCCCCAATCCTTCGCCTTTAGAAGCACCACGAACCAATCCAGCGATATCTACGATTTCCACATTTGCCGGCTGAACTTTTTGAGGATCAACAAGTTCTGACAATCTCTCGAGACGAGCATCAGGAACCGTAACTTGCCCAACATTAGGCTCAATGGTACAGAATGGATAGTTCGCTGCCTGCGCTTTTGCGCTAGATAGACAGTTGAACAATGTACTTTTTCCGACGTTCGGTAAACCGACAATACCACACTTCATATTCTTCGTTTTAAGGCCGCAAAGATAATTCTATTCTTTGTTAGCAACGTGTGTATATATGTGAGAAGTTTAAAATGACCCATCGAAGTATTTATATGTAATTTTGTAGCAATTAAAGCAACACAATTTTACCCATGTCACAACAAGACCTACAAGCCGTCGTATCCCAAGTACGCAGAGATATCGTTAGAATGGTTCATGCCGTAAACTCTGGTCACCCAGGCGGTTCTTTGGGATGTGCAGAATACCTCGTCTCGCTCTATTTCGAGCACATGAATCACAATGCGAAAGAATTTTCAATGGACGGAGTAGGTGAAGACCTGTTCTTTTTATCCAATGGACACATTTCACCGGTAATGTACTCTGTGCTTGCACGTGCTGGTTACTTCCCTGTGAAAGAATTGGCGACTTTTAGAAAACTCAACACGCGTTTGCAAGGTCACCCAACCACCCACGAAGGATTAGATGGTATTCGCATCGCCTCTGGTTCGTTAGGCCAAGGACTTAGTGTTGCAATCGGAGCTGCGGAGGCAAAAAAACTCAACAACGATGATTCTTTCGTCTTCACACTTCATGGTGATGGAGAACTACAGGAAGGTCAAATTTGGGAGGCTGCTATGTATGCTTCTGCCAAAAAGATTGACCGCCTCATTGCTGCCGTTGATGTCAACGAAAAACAGATTGACGGTACCACCGATGATGTACTTGCCATGGGTTCTCTCAAAGCAAAATGGGAAGCATTTGGTTGGGATGTTATTGAAGTCTCAAAAGGAAATGATTTAGCTGCTATTAGCGCTGCCATTAATGAAGCGAAAAGCAAAGCAGGCAATGGAAAACCAATCTGTTTGTTACTTCATACTGAAATGGGGAATGGTGTAGACTTTATGATGGGTACGCATAAATGGCACGGTGTAGCTCCAAACGATGAGCAGCTTGCAGCCGCACTCGCTCAAAACTCAGAAACCTTAGGAGATTACTAAGACTCCGTCTACAAAACATTTGAGAACTCTCGCTGCCATATTCGCCCTCTTCCTTACTCTGCCTGTCTTCGGTCAGCCAGAGCAGCGCATAGAAAAGCAGGCGCCTCTAACTCGAATCTTATTCGTGTTCGACGGCAGCCAAAGTATGTACGGTCGATGGGAAAGTGGAGCGAAAATTGACGTTGCACAACGTTTAATGGGCCAAATGCTCGATAGTTTGCAGGGTATTCAAAGTGACAATAATTTTGAACTAGCCTTGCGCGTTTATGGACATCAAAAGCCTGTGCCGCCGCAAGATTGTTCAGACACACGTTTAGAAGTACCCTTTAGCAAAGGCAACATCTTCAAAATTAAGCGCGTTTTAAAAACCATTAAACCCAAGGGAACTACGCCTATAGCAGGCTCGTTGCTAAAGGCTGCTGGTGACTTTCCCGTATGTGCGGATTGTCGCAACATCATCATCCTCATCACTGATGGAGTGGAGGCCTGTGATGGTGATCCGTGTGTGGTATCAAAACGCCTTCAAAAAAAGGGCATCATTTTGAAGCCATTTGTCATAGGTATTGGGATTGATGAAAGTTTCAAGAATAGCTTTGAGTGTGTCGGAACCTATTTCGATGCCGCCGATGAGAATACCTTCAAAAATGTACTCGGAGTAGTTATATCACAGGCTCTAGATAACACTACGGCCCAAATCAATCTACTTGACCACAGAGGTAAGCCTACAGAAACCGATGTTCCTATTCTTCTTTACGACCACACCAGTGGAAAGGTGAAAGAAAGCCTTATTCACACGCTGAACTACAAGGGGCTTCCGGATACACTCGTTCTTGATCCTCTTATCATCTACGACATGGAAGTGCATACCATACCTCCTGTCCGATTAGATAGCATAGTCATTCATCCTGGAACACATACACATATAGGTGCAAAAACACCTCAAGGGAATCTGGAGCTTCGAGCATCTCCCCGCTCGTCCCAGGACGTCCGTTGTATTGTCAAGCCTGCTGGAAGAGAAGAAATCTTGCACGTTCAAGATTTTGGTACCACCCAGCGTTATTTAAGTGGGGTCTATGATTTGGAAATTCTGACTCTGCCTCGCATTATTCAAAAGGGAGTTCATATTAAGGCAAGCGCCACCACAACTATTGCCGTAGCCCCCCCGGGAATGGTGACTATTCAAACCGGTGTTAGTGGCTTCGGTGCTATTTTTATCGAACGTGAAAACGGTTACGAATGGGTTATTGATCTAAGTACTAGCAGTGAGCGTCAAGTTTTTCAGCTTCAACCGGGAAAATATAAAGTAGTATTCCGAAGCAAATTCGCCCAGGAAACAGCGTATAGTAAAAGCAAAGAATTTAGAGTGAGCCCAGGCTCATCAACCATAGTGAAAATCAATTAGAATGAAAAAGTACACAGATTCAGGAAGTAAAGATACACGTTCAGGATTCGGTGCTGGTCTTGAAGTTTTAGGTCAGACGAATGAAAACGTGGTAGCACTTTGTGCCGACCTAACAGGCTCGTTAAAAATGGACGCTTTCGCGGATCAGAATCCAGACCGTTTCTTCCAAGTCGGTATTGCAGAAGCGAACATGATGGGAATTGCTGCGGGGCTTACTATCGGAGGTAAAATCCCATTTACAGGTACCTTTGCAAACTTCTCAACAGGGCGCGTATACGATCAAATTCGTCAAAGCATCGCTTACTCTGGTAAGAATGTTAAGATCTGTGCTTCGCATGCAGGTCTAACTTTGGGTGAGGATGGTGCGACGCACCAAATTCTTGAGGATATCGGTTTGATGAAAATGCTTCCTCACATGGTGGTCATCAATCCGTGTGACTATAATCAAACTAAAGCCGCAACGATTGCTATTGCTGAGTATGACGGTCCTGTTTACTTGCGCTTTGGTCGACCAAAAGTGGCTAATTTCACTCCTGCCGATGGCAAATTTGTAATCGGTAAGGCAGATGTACTTACCGAAGGATCAGATGTAACAATAATAGCTACCGGCCATCTCGTTTGGGAAGCTTTGCAAGCTGCTGAAGCGCTTAATGAAGCCGGGATTAGCGCGGAAGTTCTGAATATGGCTACCATCAAGCCTCTTGATGAAAAAGCCATTCTTGCTTCAGTTGCGAAGACAGGATGTGTGGTTACTGCGGAAGAGCATAATCGCTTTGGAGGACTCGGCGAAAGCGTTGCTCAAACATTGACAACGAATCACCCAGTACCACAGGAGTTCGTTGCTGTAAATGACAGTTTCGGAGAAAGTGGTACCCCAGCACAACTCATGGAAAAATATGGTTTGAACGCAGCGGCAATCGAAGCGGCAGCTAAAAAAGCAATCTCCAGAAAATAAAATAATCCCCTAGGATTAAACCTTTTGTATCTTCTGTTCTCTAAACTAGAGATGAAGGATAACAAAAACATTGAACGCCTTCTATTGCAACAGCAGTGGGAGGCGTCTTTTTTTCAAATCGTTGAGCAGTATAGCGAACGTCTATTACTATGTGCGCAAAACATAGTTGGTGATCAAGCTGCGGCCGAAGACGCACTGCAAGAAGCCTTCATTAAAATCTGGAAAAACCTCCACAATTTTAGAGGAGATTCAAAACCCTACACTTGGTGTTATACCGTAGTAAGGAATTGTGCTCTTAATGAACTTCGAATCAATAAACGTCAACCGTTATCAGGAATAGATAAAGAGGTTCTCGAATTACTAGCCGGTACATCATCGGATTCACTTTCCTGGGACGCCCAAGAAATTTCTAATCAACTCACTGATGCACTCGAAACCTTACCTGAGAAACAAAAAATGGTATTTGAAATGCGATACTTTCAGAACATCCACTTTAGTGAACTCTCCTCTCTAACCGGTATCTCCGAAGGTGGATTAAAAGCCAATTTCCACCACGCAAAACGAAAAGTTGAAGAACAATTGATTCACCAATTAAACCTTGCCCCTTCTAAAACGTCAAAGAATTAGATGAATATCGATAGAAAACATAGCAGCGATCCGCAACAACTCAGCCGATTAAAAGCGCAGTTACATCGCATACCGGAGCAACATCCAGTGGACCGGTCCACTGGCCCTGTTGTAGCGAAGAAACTTCGATTAAATTGGATCCGAACTGTTACAGGCATCGCTGCCTCTATTGCCTTAGTCGCATTGCTTTGGCCTACAAAACCCACCAGCAACGCTCCAGCTCCAGCTTTGGCAATGGAAATGCTCGACGAACTCTACGAATTAGGGTACGTCTCCGAGGAGGACTTCTTTGAATACATCGAACCCGACTCGATCGAATTCGCAGGTGGCACTTTAGATGCCGATCTGTTCTATAACTATTTTGAAGACCACGACAATTATTTATTAGACCTATGAAATATTTAATAATCTGCTCCATGCTGTTGAGCTCTATTACTTCATTCGCACAACCCCATTTCCCAGTAGATGATCACGAACGACGCGAAAAAATTGAAGCCATTAAAGTTGCTTTCATTACTGAGGAACTCGACCTCACCGTTGCTGAGAGTCAAAATTTTTGGCCCATCTACAATGAACTCCAAAAGAAGGAAATTGAACTTCGTGAAGCTCAACGTTCCACATTAAAAACGTTACAATCCGAGAGCTCAGACCAAGAATTAGAAAAAGCCATGTACACGATTGCCGATGGGCACATTGCACTAGAAGAATTGCGCAAATCCTACATCGATGATTTCATATCCGTTCTGGGAGCTCAAAAAACAGCACAACTCTTCAAGGCTGAGCGAGAGTTTGGGCGTCGAATCATGGAGCGCATGCGCCGCAGTGACCGTCCAAAAGACGAAGGCCCTAGGAAAGATGGACCACGCGAGCATTCTGGTCGTCCTATGCGCTAATCGCATCTCTTCTACGTTCTTATTTCAGCAAAAACCCCGCACCATAAGCATTGTTGCGGGGTTTTATTTATACCAAAATTCCAAACGACTCGCCGTATCTTCGCTACTATGGCAAGTATTAAAGACCTTTTCTTATCAAATGTCGCACAAGTTGTCGACGAACCATCAGCTTTAGTCATAGACCATGCTAAAGGCAACTACCTCTACGACCCCTCTGGAAAGGCCTATCTTGATCTAATTAGCGGCATATCTGTATCTAATATTGGTCATTCACATCCCGATATCATTGAGGCTGTCACCCAACAAGTCAATAAGCACATGCACTTGCAGGTTTACGGAGAATTCGCCGTAACGCCCCAAGCGCTTCTCGCTGAAAAGGTTCTAAGCACCTTAAGTCCATGTATGGAAAGCGTGTACTTTGTCAATAGCGGCACTGAAGCTATTGAAGGTGCTTTGAAATTGGCCAAGAAATACACCGGTCGTTCACAACTCATCAGTTTCAACAACAGCTATCACGGTTCCACCCATGGTGCGCTCAGTATTCAAGGCTCGGAAGAGTTTAAACAAGGCTATTACCCGCTGCTTCCAGATACATTCCAATTCGACTATAACGATTTCGCAGTCATCGACCACATCACCTCAAAAACAGCTGCGGTTATCACTGAATGTGTTCAATCCGAATCTGGATATATACCTGGAAAAATCGAATGGCTACTTGCCCTGCGCGCTAAATGCACTGAGGTAGGTGCATTACTCATATTGGACGAAATTCAAACGGGTATGGGACGCACAGGCACCATGTATGCGCACCAATCATATGGTTTCTGTCCCGATATCCTTTGTCTTGCAAAAGGTTTTGGAGGGGGCATGCCTCTCGGCGCATTTATCGCACCAAAGCGGATAATGGATGTTTTAAAGGCAAACCCAATACTAGGTCACATTACCACATTCGGAGGACATCCCGTGAGCTGTGCAGCATCCCTTGCAGCCTACAACGTCATTCTTTCCAATCCGCAATGGCTCAAGGCTATTCCTGAGAAAAGTGCTTTAATCGAGCGAATGATGATTCATCCTGGAATCCGTAAGATAAGCGGTATGGGACTCATGTACTGCATTTCTTTACACGACCACGTTGACGCTGGAGCAGTTATTCATCACCTCGAAGAGAACGGAGTTATTACCGATTACTTTCTGTTCGCAGGCAATGCTATCCGCATCTCTCCTCCTCTTCCCATCTCCACTGAAGAGCTCAAGGTAGGTTTGGATAAAATCATTGAGGCTTTGAACGTTCATACCCATTGAGTCGAAAATAAGTGTTAATTTGACACTTACTCGTTAACTCAATATACTCAAGGCCTATGATAGGTAAAGTAAAGCTCAGTTTTTCTCAAATTCTGAACATGAACGTTGGCTTTTTTGGCATCCAATACAGTTTTGGATTGCAACAAAGCGCTGTTAACCCCATCTATGATTTCTTAGGAGCTAGCCCTGATGAAATTCCATTGCTCAATCTTGCCGGCCCTATGACCGGTTTGTTAGTACAACCAATTATTGGTGCTATGAGCGATAAAACATGGTCTGTAAAGTGGGGACGAAGAAAACCGTATTTCTTAATTGGTGCCATCCTTTGTAGTTTAGCTCTCTTACTCTATCCCTTTAGTAGTTCTCTATGGATGGCTGCAGGTTTACTGTGGATTCTTGATGCTGGTAATAACACCGCTATGGAACCCTACCGAGCCTTCATTGCAGATAATCTTATAGAAGATCAGCAACCACTAGGCTTCCAAATGCAAAGTTTCTTCACCGGACTTGGACAAACACTCGCTAACCTTAGCTTATTCATTTTCCCGCTCATATTTATTGGCACCACAGGTTCTTTGCCTACCTGGGTTTATGCCTCGTTTTTCCTTGGTGCCATTTGTTCTATTGGAACTATTTTATGGAGTATGAAGACCACCAAAGAAATCCCTCCTTCCGAGCAAGAACTAGAGCAGATGAGAAAGGAGCCTCTGAACATTCTCAGCCCATTCAAAGACATTATTCTTGCAATTAGCGAAATGCCAATGGTAATGTGGCAACTCGCTTTAGTCTATCTATTTCAATGGTATGCCCTGTTTTGTTACTGGCAGAACAGCTCAAAAAGCATAGCTCTATCCGTTTGGAATGCTACTCCAAAAGATCAACCTGAACTTTATTCCCAGGCGGTTTCATGGACTGGACTCGTAAATGGTTGGTACAACATAGTTACCTTCCTCAGCGCCTTCCTCCTTGTTGGATTCGCAAAGAAACATGGAGCCAAGACAGTACACTTTGTATGTCTTCTGTTAGCCGCCGCTGGACTACTTGCCTTCCCACACATAGCCAACAAGAATCTTCTCTTCTTTGCTATATCAGGTTTTGGTATAGGCTGGGCTAGTATGATGGGTATCCCATACCTTCTTGTGGTCAACGATATACCTAAAGAACGCTATGGTGTGTATATGGGTGTAATAAATATGATGATTGTACTACCTATGATTCTTCAGAACATTTCTTTCGGATATATACTTAGAAACTTCCTCAATAGCGATCCTCGTATGGCCGTTTCATTTGCAGGGGTACTCTTGGTAATAAGCGCTGCATTTACCCTTATGATAAAACCTACACCATCAAAACAACAGCATTAAAGTTTCGTACAAAACATTCCAAAAGCTAAGCCGCTCATATAACCATGAGCGGCTTTTCTATTTGCCTAATATGATTCTCGACTTATGGAACTATGTTTCACTCATTGTCATCGGACTGTACTTCCAAGGAACCATATCAGGCACCACCGCCTTGATCCTTGGTGCACTGGCCATTGTATTCGTACTGACCAGCTTGATTAGCTTCTGCCCTCTATACCTTCCCTTCGGAATACGCACCCATAAATCCAAATAACACCAGGTATTGCCTGATCTTATAAGAGCTCATTGCCACCTTAAGGTAGGGCCCTTCAACAAAAAGTATAGCACAAAAAAAAGCCCATTCTAAATATAGAATGGGCTTTGGAAAAATGGCGGCGACCTACTCTCCCGCTAACGCAGTACCATCGGCGCAAGTGTGCTTAACTTCTCTGTTCGGAATGGGAA
>Ga0209961_1000002_pt1 | contig 106785 bp, 82 predicted proteins | sample SalPonA_B_H2O_MG_FD_185719 | JGI IMG/M metagenome (GOLD analysis project Ga0209961, IMG submission 185719) | Water microbial communities from South San Francisco under conditions of wetland restoration - Salt Pond MetaG R2A_B_H2O_MG (SPAdes)... | ecosystem: Environmental > Aquatic > Non-marine... | reverse complement strand
TTACAAAACTTATTTGCCCATTGCAAAATTTAGTAATTATAGGCTTTAAATACTTTCAGCAACATAAATGTATTGTAAAGTCGATACTCATGACTAAGCACTATTGCATGGCTGAGTTAACAGGCTCAAATCAAAAATATATAAACAATGAAGGTAGTGGATGATAGCAAAATTGCCTTATATATCTAAAGAATTGTCCAAAGACCAAGCAATGTATAAAAAAGGTTGTCATGCGAATAAGGGTAACTGGATAACGAATTTACACAATCACTATATTGAGGTTGGCTAAACTTGTAAGCCTAATAAACCATAGGTATAGGAGTTTGCCCAACAGGCGCTAAATTATAAAGAAAAGCCTGCAAATAAGGCCCTTTCTCTTCCAATGACTCACCATATTCCGAAAGATAAAGCATCTTAGAGTTAGGGCTCTCGTAAAGCTGTTCAATTACAAGAAAAAGACGCCCAAATAACTTTGAGCGCCTTGATGACATTTAAACCATTAATTTTTGTTTAAAGCGATTTCTTACAGAAGTAAAAATCAACGCACTCGTAACCTTCATTCATTCGCTCATCTGCTTCTTGTTGAGTTGCCGGTGGTGGCACAATAACCTTATCTCCCGGAACCCAATTTTCAGGGGTTGCCACCCCATGCTCATCGGCGGTTTGTAAGGCAACTAATAAACGTTTAAACTCACCAATAGAGCGACCATTGGACATTGGGTAGTATACCATCGCTCGCAAGACACCATTTGGATCAATTAGGAATGTTGCCCTTACTGCGGCAGTATCCGATGCTCCCGGCATGATCATGCCGTAATCACTTGCTACCTTCATGGACAAATCAGCAATAATTGGGAAAGGGATTTTTACACCAAAGTTCTGTTCAATATTTCGTGTCCAAGCGTTATGCGCATGGATACTATCAATGGACAAACCAATGAGTTCACAATTCAAATCTTTAAAATCTTCAGCATTTTGAGCAAATGCAATAAATTCAGTCGTACATACTGGTGTAAAATCAGCTGGGTGTGAAAACAATATTAACCATTTACCTTGGTAATCATCCAATGTTTTACGTCCATGAGTGGTTGGCGCATCAAAGTGTGGTGCTTTTTCATTTAAACGTGGTAAAGCTTGTTGAGTTAAGTCTGTCATAGTAAATCCTTATTTTGTTAAATCAATGTACTGCCTAGGAGGCATGGATTTAATATAACCAAAAGGTATATTATATTCTAATAAGAAATAACAATCGTGTTAATCTAAAATATTAATTAACCATAGTCAGAAGTTTTACCATATTTAAACTTTCTATTTATATATCTGCTTTAAAACATTCCTAGCAATTACCATGGAACTTAACTACAGTATAAATTCATTTATGAAAAAGGAGTTCTAATGTCAAACCCTCAGTTCCAAGATAAGTCTGGTTCTTCAGTACCACACCTAAACCTTCCTGTTCGAGTCGGTGATGATTGGAGTAGTATTGACACGGCAGAGTTATTTGCTAATAAAAAAGTTATCGTTTTTTCTTTACCAGGTGCTTTTACCCCGACCTGCTCTTCAACACATCTACCGCGTTATAACCAATTAGCAAAAACTTTTGCAAAGCTAGGTGTAGACGAAATTTGTTGTGTATCAGTCAATGATACCTTTGTTATGAATGCATGGTTGGCTGATCAGGAAGCTGAAAATATTACCTTTATTCCTGATGGCAACGGTGACTTCACTGAAAAAATGGGCTTTTTAGTCGATAAGTCTGCAATTGGCTTTGGTAAGCGAAGCTGGCGTTATTCGATGCTCGTCAACAATGGCGTAGTCGAAAAAATGTTCATTGAGCCGGATGTCCCTGGTGACCCGTTTGAAGTGTCTGACGCTGATACCATGCTTGCATATTTAGATCCAAATGCACAAGCACCAGAAGAAGTTTCTATCTTTACCAAACCTAGCTGTCCTTTCTGTGTCAAAGCAAAAGCGGCACTGACCGACGCAGGTTATGACTTCGAAGAGATTACTTTAGGACAAAGTGCAACACTCACATCGTTAAAAGCCATTACAGGTCGTGAAACTGTTCCGCAAATATTTATTGGTGGTAAGCACATTGGTGGCAGTGATGATCTAGACGCTTTTTTAGCTTGAGTCTAGTTTACTAATAACCTTTACAGAGCCTATCTTTCTTCACTTTGCAACACAAGATAGGCCGATACAAACTGGCTATTCAGCTTCCGCAATATCACGCTTATATCTATTTATTCTAAATTTACCTATCCAGGAAAAATACCCGTGGATAAATAACGATCACCACGGTCACATATAATGGTCACGACGACTGCGCCTGGGTTGTCTTGCGCAACTTTTAAGGCACCTACCACTGCACCGCCAGCACTTGCACCACAAAATATCCCCTCTTCTGCAGCTAATCTACGTGTCATATCTTCTGCCTCTTCTTGTGTAATATCCATAATATGGTCAACACGCTCAGGTTCATAAATCGACGGTAAATAAGCCTCAGGCCAGCGTCTAATCCCAGCAATTTGACTGCCTTGTGATGGCTGTAAACCGATGATTTGGATCTCAGGATTTTGAGCTTTGAGGTATTTGGATGTCCCCATAATCGTTCCAGTAGTTCCCATAGCACTAACAAAATGGGTCACTTCTCCTTGGGTATCTCGCCATATCTCAGGCCCTGTCCCAGAAAAATGTGCCAATGGGTTGTTACTATTGGCAAACTGATTCAGTATCTTCCCTTCTCCACGTGCTTCCATACTGTGGGCTAGATCTCTTGCTCCTTCCATACCATTGTCGACTAATATCAACTCTGCACCGTAGGCTTTCATTGCGGCACGGCGTTCTACTGACAGGTTATCAGGCATAATTAATTTCATTTTATAGCCACGGATAGCTGCAACCATCGCCAATGCAATACCTGTATTACCACTGGTCGCTTCGATCAATGTGTCTCCAGGTGAAATATGTCCCGCACTTTCTGCTTCGTTGATCATATACAATGCAGCTCTGTCCTTTACACTGGACGCAGGATTATGGCCTTCAAGCTTAACTAATACTTGAGCAGACTTTGGAGCCATACGTTGTAGACGGACTAAAGGAGTATTACCAATTATTTGATCTATAGTTGGGTAAGTCATGAATTCGCAAGCCACTAGTTAGAATTTCTGCTTATTTTAGATGGACCGATATCAACTCACAACCGCAAAGTGTGACTAATTTAATCTAAGTTATGTGCTTGTGTTATTTCAATATGAGAATAGTTTTCGCTTGGAGCACAATCAATCTTATTCACGTGATGCTTCGTACAAAATACAATTACGTAATATGAGGATAATTTTCATGCAAAAGTACCAACCAAATCGAGTATTTTTACGCATCCTTATCTGTTGCTTGAGTTTTGGAGGAATGATGACAACAAGCGCTTTAGCCAACTGGCAAATGCCTTTAGCTGAATACAGCTCTACTTGGCGCAGCGTAGATGACCGAGTTATGGGTGGAGTATCGCGCAGCATGTCGGGGATGTTATCTAGTGGTCATTTTGCTTTTGCTGGAGACATGTCATTGGCGAATAATGGTGGTTTCGCTTCGGTGAGAGCCCCACTGCGTTTACCAGAGAGTGTCCATTCTAACAACCATATTATCCGTATAAAAATTCAAGGTGATGGTAAGCGGTATCAACTTCGCTTTCGCACCAGTAGCCGTTTTGATGGTGCCTCATATACTGTTTCATTTGCCACCAAACCCAATGAAGTGTTGAGTTATGAGTTTAATTTGGCGGATTTTAAAGCCACGTGGCGAGGGCGTTTAATCGCTGATGCACCACCTTTAACATGGACTGACGTACGTCAAATTGGTTTAATGCTCACGGATAAACAGTCGGGGGAATTTGCGCTGGTTATCCATGAGATTACTTGGCAGGAACGATTAAGTACTTAAGACTTATCGGCATACTCAGCAAAAGAGCCTTGGAAGAAGTGTAACTTCTCATCTTTGATTTCAATAATATGGTCTGCCAAGGATGACACGAATTCACGATCATGGCTCACAAAAATCAGTGTCCCGTCAAAAGCAGCCAGTGCTTTGTTGAGAGATTCAATCGCTTCCATATCCATGTGGTTTGTTGGTTCGTCCATGATCAAGACGTTGATTTCTTGCATCATTAACTTACCAAACATAAGGCGGTTTTTCTCACCACCAGAACAGACTTTCACGCTTTTGTTCACTTCATCAGACGTAAACAACAAACGACCTAAGATACTGCGTACAAACAAATCATCTTGGTTTGGCATCCGCCACTGTGATAACCAATCAAATAACGTTTTATCTTCTGCAAAATCTGCTGATGTATCTTGTGGGCAATAACCAATCGATGCATTCTCCGACCATTTAATCACACCTTCATTTGCCGTTAATTCATTCATTAAACATTTCAAGAACGTTGTTTTACCGGCACCGTTTTCACCTATCACGGCAACTTTAGCCCCTGCTTCCAGTAAAATTTCACCCGACTTGAATAAAGTCTCACCCTCAAAACCATGCGCAACATGATTTAATTCAAGTGCTTGACGATGCAGTTTTTTGTGCTGTTTATAGGTAATATAAGGAAACTGACGTGATGAAGGAACGACTTCGGCTAACTCAATTTTTTCTAAACGACGGGCACGAGATGTTGCTTGCTTGGCTTTTGAAGCATTTGCTGAGAAACGCGCAACAAAGCTTTTTAACTCATCTATTTCCGTTGATTTCTTTTTATTCTCATTTAACAGCTGTTCTTGTATGAGTGCTGCAGCAGCCATGTATTCTTCATAGTTACCCGGATAAATACGCAGCTCACCATAATCGATATCCGCCATGTGGGTACATACTTGATTCAAGAAGTGACGATCATGCGAAATAATAATCATAGTACATTTGCGCTGATTCAACACATCTGCCAGCCAATTAATCGTATAAATATCCAAGTTGTTGGTCGGCTCATCAAGTAACAAAATATCAGGCTCGGCAAAAAGTGCCTGCATTAACAAAACGCGGAGTTTTTGGCCTGGCGGTAACTGAGACATTAAGCCCCAATGACTCGCTTCATCAATACCGGCTTCAACCAACAATTCACCAGCACGGCTTTCCGCTGTATAGCCGTCTAGTTCGGCGAACTCAGTTTCCAAATCAGCGACTTTCATACCGTCTTCTTCGCTCATCTCAGGCAAGCTATAGATGCGGTCACGTTCTTGTTTGATTTCCCATAATTGAGCATCCCCCATGATTACGGCATCAATCACCGAGTATTCTTCATACGCATATTGATTCTGACTCAGCACACCTAGTTTCTCACCAGGCGCAATAGACACATTCCCTGCTGAAGGTGTCAGTTCACCACTCAGGATTTTCATTAATGTGGATTTACCGCAGCCATTCGCGCCGATAAGGCCGTAACGATTTCCGTTACCAAATTTAGCTGAAATGTTTTCGAATAGTGGCTTGGCGCCAAATTGCATAGTGATGTTTGCGGTGGTGATCAAAGTAGTAGCCTAAATAATAACAAGGGGAAATAACGGCGCGTAGTATACACCATTTCCCCTTATTGATCTTACTTAAGTCTGTACTACATTGTCTTTATTTTGCATAAGTAGGTTTTATAGCTTTTATGCCTGTGTAAATAACGTTTCTTCGGGTAAGCGTGATTTTGGTAGCGTCGCATTAAAATCTTCAGCAGAGCGATATCCTAATGTCACTACAACGTTGGCAGCTAAGTTTTGTTGACGTAAACCAAACTCTTGATCTAATGCTTTTAGGTCAAACCCTTCCATCGGTAAAGCATCTATACCCATTGCCGCTGCACTGGTCAGAAATGCACCTAAGTTCAAGTATGTTTGCTTTTCCATCCAATGTTGGGTGTCTTTTAATTCATAGCGATGCAAATCAACAAACATCGAACGTACCCCGTGATAGGTTTCTTTGAAACTCGGATCCTTAGCAAAACGTCCATCTGCATCTTCTTGGTCTAAGACCTCATAAAGATAATCATCATCAATGTGGATTTTGCTGCAAAAAACGATGACGTGAGAAGCACTTTTTACCTTCGGTGCGTTGTAGGCATAAGCACCCTCAGCGCCTTTTAAGATACGTTCTTTACCGACTTCATCTTGAGCGATGATAAAATGCCAAGGCTGGACATTCACACTCGATGGTGCATTCACTAAAACAGATTTTAGCTCAGCAAAGTCTGCATCAGAAACTTTTTTATCCGTATCAAAAAGTTTAGTGGCATAGCGGGTTTGCATCGCTTGAGCAATATTCATGGTAACTCCAATGAGAAAATTTATCTTACAGGCCGGTAATATGCATAAAAAGGGATTAAAAATCTATCACTAATTCATTCGGGAACTTGCATTGTATATACATCTTGGGTTTCAATATGAAATATCGAGTTGAACACGTCATCAATATCAGCCCATTTAACCTGATGAAGCATTTGAGACAAACTCATACTAAAGGAATTCAATTTGGCTTTTCACCTTGCACCACTTAATGATTTACCAATAACTCAAGAAATTGAGTTATTGGCCATCACTTGCACATTAAATCATTTTGATGCGGTTGATAGACTCTTTCCTACGCCAACCTTAGACATACTGCAGTTGTGTATCACTGATGCAGCGTTTACCGGTAAACACAAACAAACTCTCAGTGTTCGTCGTCCTGCTGGCAGTCACATTAAACATGTTTTATATAATGGTTTAGGTGAGACGAATGCGCTAAATGCCTATTCATGCAAACAACAAATTAACGCATTAATGCCCGACATAAAAGCAGCAAGAGCCACTCATATCCACTGGATTTTGCCGGATGAATTAGTCGAGAATGTGTGTTTACGCCAGATTTTTGTGCAGCAAGTGATGAGCGAGCTGTATCACTTTAATCGTTATCAATCAGATCCTTCACCAGCCTATGCCCCTGATATTACATTTTATGTAGCTTCTGATTTATACGGCATAGATTGGCTAAAACCACTGGAGCACATCCTAGCAGGACTGAATTTATCGCGAGATTTGAGTAATCGCGCCCCCAATGATTGTACTCCCGAAACCTTTTGGGAAAATGCCAAACAACTTGCTGCTCAATACCCGTCAATCCGTGCAGAGGCTTTATTTGAAGATGATATAAAAACCTTAGGCATGGGCGCTTATTATGCTGTAGGCCAAGGCAGTACTGCACAAAGTGTGATGTCGCTGGTACACTACCGAGGTGCAGCAAAAGCAGATGCGCCACCTATCGTATTAGTAGGTAAAGGCGTGACGTTTGATACCGGCGGGATCAGCTTAAAAGGTGCTGACGGTATGGAAAATATGCGCTATGACATGTGTGGCGCGGCAGTGGTGTTAGGCGTTATGCAAGCACTGGCAGCGCTTAAGTTGCCCATTAACGTCATTGGTGTCGCTGCGGGTGTAGAGAACATGCCTGATGGTAAGGCCTATAGACCCGGTGATATTTTAACTAGCCTCTCTGGACAGACTATCGAAGTAATGAGTACCGACGCTGAAGGGCGTTTAGTCCTATGTGATGCACTGACTTACATGGGTCGTTACAATCCCAAGTATGTAATTGATATCGCCACTTTGACTGGTGCAGCTATAACCAGTCTGGGCAGTGTCGCATCGTTATTAGTCGCCAATGACCAAGCCTTAGCGAACCAGCTAATTACAGCAGGTACACAGACAGATGACAAAGTCTGGCAAATGCCTTTATGGCCTGAATATCACTCTGCTATTGACTCTCCGTTTGCCGATATGCAAAACTCAGGACAAAACTCACCCGGTGCAATCACTGCGGGATGTTTCTTGGCTAAATTTACCAGAGAGTATCGTTGGGCGCACTTGGATATTGCAGGGTCGGCTTTTACATATGGCAAAGGTAACAGTGCCACCGGGCGCCCTGTACAAATGCTGATACGATTTTTACAAAATTTAACCAATACATCCAAGTAAAAGGGATAAATTTAGTTGCCCGCTAAGTGAGGAGATTTTATCCTCACAAAGTAGGATGTTTTTTATCACTTTTTTCAGTATAGTGAGAATTGTTAATTCAACGTTAATATTAATTGGAGAAAATTATGTGGACTAAACCGCAATACACAGAAATGCGCCTTGGCTTCGAAGTTACTTTATACATCAGCAATCGCTAAGCTCTTTTTCATGTATAAAAAGGTTGCCCATTGGCAGCCTTTTTTATTCCAGTGAGAATACCATAACATGCATATATTAATTTTAGGTTCTGGGGCCGGTGGTGGCGTACCACAGTGGAATTGTCATTGTGAGAACTGTGCGGGTTGTCGCGCAAAATCAGAGCCGGTTATGCCTCGTACGCAGTCGAGTATCGCGGTTTCTGCCAATGGCAAGGACTGGGTATTAATCAATGCCTCTCCTGATATACGCCAACAAATAAACCAATCCCCTTTGTTGTGGCCTAATGACCCACAGCAGCAACGTGGTACAGCGATCAAATCAATTATTTTAACTGACAGTCAAATCGACCATACCACTGGGTTGTTAACCTTGCGTGAGGGTCTGCCCCTACCGGTTTACTGTACGGATGTCGTACATGAAGATTTAACCACGGCATTTCCGGTATTCCCGATGCTCAAACACTGGCATGGCGGTTTACAACGCCGTCCGATTGCTACCGAGCATGATGCGGCCATTACCGTCCCAGAAGTACCGGGGTTGAGATTCCATCCAGTTGTGCTCGAATCAAATGCTCCTCCCTATTCAAGCTACCGTGATAAAGTGGTGCCTGGCAATAATATTGGCCTTCAAATCGTAGATGAAAGTACCGGTAAATATGCATTTTATGCCCCAGGATGTGTACAGGCAAATCCCTTGGTATTAGAAATGTTATCTGCTGCAGAATGCGTCTTATTTGATGGTACATTGTGGTTAGATGATGAAATGATTCAAAAAGGTTTCAGCAATCGCACTGGCACACAAATGGGCCATATGCCAGTTAACGGCCCCGATGGTGCAATTGCATTGCTAAACAAATACTCGATTACTCGCAAAATCTTGATCCACATAAACAATACGAATCCTGTCTTAAATGAAGCTTCAAGCGCGCACGCATATTTGCGTGAAAACGGAATCGAGATGGCCTACGACGGTATGCAAATTAAATTTTAAAGGAAACTAGGATGACACAACAACCTTGGTCAAAAGAAGAATTCGAACAAAAACTCCGTGCCAAAGGTAACGTTTACCATATTTATCATCCGTTCCATATAGCGATGAATAAAGGTGAATGCACTAAAGAACAGATCCAAGGCTGGGTTGCTAATCGTTTCTTTTACCAATCTGCCATCCCCATTAAAGACGCAGGTATTATGGCTAACTGCTGGGATATGGAAACCCGTCGTAAGTGGATCCAGCGCATTTTAGATCATGATGGTGAGATGGGTGATGAACGTCTAGGCGGAATTGAAGCTTGGCTTCGCTTGGGTGAAGCAGTTGGACTCACCCGCGACGATATTCTAAGTGAACGTTTGTTGTTACCCGGTGTGAAATTTGCTGTAGGTGCTTACATTAACTTTACTAAACGCGCTACTTGGGAAGAGGCCGCCTGTTCTTCTTTGACCGAAATGTTCGCACCGGAGATTCATCAAAGTCGTTTAGATACATGGCCTACGCACTATGATTGGATAGATCCTGAAGGGTTTAGCTATTTTCAGATGCGTTTAAACCAAGCTCGTCGAGATGTGCAGCACGGTTTACAAATCACCTTAGAACACTTCGAAACACGTCGACAACAAGAACGTGCTTTGAATATTTTACAGTTTAAATTAGACGTCTTGTGGAGCATGGCAGATGCGATTAGCTTGGCTTATGAATTTGACCGAAAACCTTATTCAGGTGTAGCTGACCAGTCTGTTTGTCACAAAGGATTCATGTAATGCAAAAAATCACGATGAATAAATTGTATAAATTACAATTTGAAAAAGTCCAAGATAGCTATGTGTTATTATTTCCAGAAGGAATGATCAATTTAAATCCTAGTGCCGCTGAGATTTTATTACAAGTTGATGGCAAAAAATCAGACCAAGACATTATCAAAGCATTGCACTTGAAATTTCCTGATGCCCCGGATGACTTAGCTGAAGATGTGTTAGATTTTTTGCGTCATGCCCAAAGTAAAGAGTGGATCCATTGTGAGTAAATCGACTGTAAATGAGACCATAAAAAAACAGAGCACACCTTCTGCAGGTCCGCCCTTATGGTTACTCGCTGAGTTAACGTATGAGTGTCCTTTACACTGTCCATATTGTTCTAACCCAGTACAAATGACAGCTCGTGAAAATGAGTGTGATACTGAGACATGGCTCAAGGTACTCTCCCAAGGTCGTGAAATGGGTGCAGTTCAATTAGGTTTTTCTGGTGGTGAGCCATTGTTACGCAAAGACTTAGAGGTCTTAGTCAAACATGCCAGTGACTTAGGATTTTATACTAATCTGATCACATCAGGTATCGGCCTGACTGAAAAACGCATCAAAGCCTTAAAGGAGGCAGGTTTAGACCATATCCAGTTGAGTTTCCAAGCAGCTAATGCTGATGCTAACGATCTCATAGGCAATAAACGGCATTCATTTAGCCAAAAACTACACATTGCAAAACTCATTAAACAATATGACTATCCAATGGTCTTAAATTTTTGTTTAACGGCCCAAAATATTGACGCCATTGAAGAGGTCTTAGAGCTTAGTCATGAGCTCAAAGGTGATTTTGTAGAATTAGCAACAGTGCAATACTACGGTTGGGCGCATTTAAATCGCGATCATTTATTACCGAGCAAAGACCAACTAGAACAGGCAGAAAGTAAAGTTAATGCATGGCGAGACCAGCACAATGGTAATGGACCTAAATTTATCTTTGTAACCCCAGATTACTATGAGACTCGCCCTAAAGCCTGTATGAATGGTTGGGGCTCAACGTTTTTGACTGTAACACCTGATGGTTCAGCATTACCTTGTCACAGTGCAAAAATTCTTCCATTGACCTTTCCCAATGTCCAAGAAAAATCTTTACAAGAAATATGGCATGATGATTTTTCTTTTAATAAATTCAGAGGTTTAGATTGGTTACCTAAACCTTGCCAAGACTGTGATGAGAAAGAAAAAGACTTTGGTGGCTGTCGGTGTCAAGCATATATGCTTACTGGGGATATGCATAATACCGACCCAGTATGTGATAAATCACCTCATCATCATTTGATGGCGGAGATTATTAATGATACCTCACCAAAAAAACAACCCATTTTTTATCGTGATCCTAAGACGGAAATCCCAATAGCTGTGCTAGACTCTAAAATATTAAATAGCCATCCAGCAAAGAGCAGAGAATGAAGCCTAATGGTTTCCCTAAACAACTCGAAAACGGTCTGCAGTGGACAGATGTAAAAAGCAATTATGTCAGTGCTATGTTTGTCGTGCCGACACCAACGGTGGATGACTCTGGTGTAGCTCACCTATGTGAACATTTAGTGTTTAGAACATCTAAGTCTTATCCCGAGGCACATAACCTGTTTGCTTGTACAACGCTAACGGCATGTAAAATCAATGCCAGTAGTCGTAACAATGAGTCTTTGTTTTATGCCACGGCACCTGATTCAAGTACATTAGCCAAACTTATTAATTACTTATACGCTGGTCTACAGAATCTTGAATATAGCGAGATGGCACTGGCTCAAGAACGCGATGGCGTTATTTTTCAAGAGCTGAGTTATCTTGAATCCCAGCCTGAATATCAAAATATGATTAGGATGTGGCGGGACGATAGTCGTTTACATAAATATTACCACTGGGGTGGTTATACCGATACGGTCCCGCATATCACTGTAAATGATGTCATCTCTTATAAAACACAGTTCTATCGCCCTGAGTTAATTAATCTATATACATCTGGTATATCTGAAGATTTAATCTTAAGGAGTCTCGAAGATATTGAAAGTATTGATGCTTTGGTTGAGAGTAAAAAGGTAACTGCAACAGAGCCAAACTTTACTCCAGTTTCTGACACTTATTATCCAAAACTGTACAACTATCAACGCAGTCATGTTCAATTACTTTCTTGGTGGTTACCCAAAGAATTACATTCACTTTGTCTGGATAACCTGCAGCGCTGGCGCAAACAGTTTCCTGACTTATGGGTCGAAGAGCACCTCAATCAGAATCAAAAATTTGCAATCCGGACAACATCTAGTGATTGGGAAAGTTTAGGACAAATGCTGAGTGACACAATTCAAGATGAATGTTCAATGCTTTTTACGACTCAACAAATCGATAATAAACATCCATTAGCTATCCAAACCTTATTGGCAGAAAAAGACGAGCAGGAAGCAACACAAACCTCATTTTTTCAATCTCTAGCCGCTTATAAGATATTCACCAAACAACCAAGTCAATCTTCATTGGGTAATTTACCACGCTTTAAGGAGCCTCGAGTCCCTAGTCAGCACGAAGCATCAAGCAAAGCAAGTTTACTTGATGCTTGGCCATACCCTCTGACACTTGAGTATGCTACTGCACCTAAACATATTACTAACTTACTCCAAGATGCACAGCAGCACCATAGCGACTCCTTACTGCAAGTACCATTTGTTCGACAACAAGACTGGATAATGCAACTCAATAAACCTGAAGAAGATATCTGTCACAAATTGCTTGAATCTAAGTTTTGGCAGCCTCGTATTTTAGGAGACTGTTATGCTATGGGTATATTTAGCCAAGATCACAAAGTGTATATATGGGGTGTATCTGACAAGCGAGTCGAGCAACGCGGTCAATGGCTTTCCTCCATTTTTAATTAGCCTAAACAAGCTTACAAACTCTTTTAAGGTAATTTTCACAATATGCAGTCCTCACTTATTCTTTGGCTTTACTCTTATTTAAAACCACATAAAACACGCATTGGCGTTGCACTTGTCGCTCTGTTGGTTAGCGCGGGAAGTTGGTTACTTCTAGGGCAAGGTATTAAATATGTCATAGATGAGGGATTTATAGCCGCTAATTCAAATACACTAGAAAACATGCTCGGTGGTGTTTTAATTATTGCGCTTATCGGTTGTATTGCTACTTACTTTCGTTTTTATAATATGCTGTGGCTAGGAGAGCGAGTCAGCGCAAATATCCGCAATACGCTGTATACAAAAATGCTCGCTTTAGACATGCACTTTTATAGCACTAATCGTACTGGTGAGGTCATATCACGATTCACAAGTGATACGACGGTTTTGCAAAGTGTCATTGGTTCAGGTCTATCTATGGCTATCCGTTCCACAGTCACTTTCACGGGTGCATTAATCTTAATGTTTGTAACTTCGGTTAAGCTTACATTATTGGTTATGTTAGCTATCCCTTTCATTTTATTACCCATTAAATTATTAGGTAAAAAAGTACGCTATCATTCACAACGTTCACAAGACAAAGTAGCCGATATGAGTGCACATATTGACCAATCTTTGCATGGTATACATACCATCCAAGCCTACTCCAAAGAAGGTGCTGACCAGAATGCTTTACATGATAAGGTTGAACAAGCAATGAGTGCTGCCCAAAAGCGAATTCATTACCGTGCCTTATTAATCATCTGCGTCATGGGGATCAGTATCTTTGTTATCGTGTTTGTCGCGTGGTTAGGCGCAACTTCAGTTATCACGGGCAACATGTCACCTGGTAGCTTGAGTGCATTTATTTTTTATGCGGTGATGGCCGGTGGTGCTGTAGCAACAATCAGTGAGGTATTTGGTGAGATCCAAAAAGCGAAAGGCGCGTCAAAAAGGATCCGCGAATTACTCGATACTCCAACGACAAACTCTCCAGCAAATACTGAAGTCGCTCCTTTAGAACTTAACACCACACTCGGTGCAACACCTATCTTAGCTTTGGATGCGCTTAGTTTTGTCTACCCTGAAACAGATAAAATAGTCCTTAACAATATTTCTTTGAACTTACTGCCTAAACAAAAGATTGCGCTAGTTGGCCCCAGTGGCGCGGGTAAATCTACTTTATTTGATATCCTGTTGCGTTTTTATGATGCTACTGAAGGTAAATGCTATTTAGCAGGCCAGAATTACCACAATTTGACATTGGCACAAATCAGACAGCAGTTTGCCCTAGTCCCGCAAGAACCCGTTATTTTTGCCACAGACATCGCAACTAATATTGGCTATGGTGACCAAAACGCTTCAGCTAGTCAGATTGAAGAGGCTGCTAAATTAGCGAATGCACATGAGTTTATAGTAAAACTAAGCGAGAGTTATGCAACACAAGTTGGGGAACGTGGCGTTAAACTATCGGGTGGACAAAAACAACGCATCGCGATCGCTAGAGCAATCCTAGCGAATCGTCCAATTTTATTATTAGACGAGGCAACCAGTGCTTTAGATGCAAACAGTGAAGCAGCTGTTCAAGCTGGATTGGCAAATTTAATGGCAGATCGAACGAGTATTGTGATTGCCCATCGTCTGGCTACAGTGCAGCACGCTGATACAATTATCGTCATGGACGAAGGCAAGATTGTTGCCCAAGGAACTCATACAACCTTACTTGCTGAATCTGAATTATATCGTGAACTAGCCAAACTACAGTTTATTGAATGAAGGTCTCAGGACTAGAAAAATGCCTCCCAAAATCGCACATGCAGCTAATACAAATACAAGCGTTAGTGGCTCATCCAATAGTACAACACCACCAATCGTCGCAATGACTGGAACCGATAGTTGCATGGTAGCAGCCTCTGTTGCTTGAATGTTAGGTAACACAGCATACCAAACTGCATAGCCAACACCCGATGCCAAAATACCTGAACCCAATGCCAACAAAACACCTGACATATCTATCGACCAAGAAGAAAATAGTGCAATACTGAGTAGCAGTGTCAATGGCACGCTTTTTAAGAAGTTACCTTGAGTCATTAATAATGGTTGTTTCACCCCCTTACCTAATAAAGAGTAAATTCCCCAAGCAATACCCGCCCCTGCCATCAATATCGCACTCCATAAGTCTGGCTGAGTAGCTGACGGCAAAAACAGTGCTAATATCCCCACCACAGCTAAAATAAAACCAAGCCATTGCCACAGAGTAAATCGAGCACCTTGATAAAAACCAACAACCAACATAGTAAATTGCACCCAGCCAAACAAAATAAGGGCACCGGTTGCCGCCGTTAGTTCAATGTAAGCGAAAGAAAACAAAGCCGCATATGCGAATAAAGCCAACATGCCTGACCATGTTCCTTGTTGCCATAAGTAACGTAAACTTTGTTGCTTAGTAAGTGAATTCGCGCTTGAACTAGCTTGAACTGAACGCAAAAGTACCAATAAGGATAAAAAAACAGCGGCAGATATAATTCTAATCGTCGTAAATGTTGCAGGATCAATGCTTGTCGTATGCAAAGCAATACGACACAAGACAGAATTTGCAGCAAAGGCAACGAGTGCAATAAGACCGAGTAAATACGTAGACATTTGCGTTCTTCCTTTTTACTTTAAAGAATGTCATCAGTATTCAAACCCTCTGACATTTATTACGTTTGTATTCTTTGTAAAGCTTTGTTACAAACTTGTAAATCCAATCCTAGTCTTATCCTTCACATTTTTTGCGCATAAGCATATATTAAGAAAATAACATTAGGAGTACTTAATTATATGAAAGTTAATTTACCACTTTCAGCAATCGCACTTGCACTTTCTGTAAGTTTTACCGCGGTCGCTCAAACTTCAGTCACAACAGATATCGATAATAGCAATATTAACTCTGCATTAAATCAACTGGTTTTAAATGAAAAAACACCCGAGTTAGATGTTAAAAAAGCTGATGATAAAGGTGAAAAGAGCACGTCAAAGGCAAACGCCTCAGATAAGAAAGATACTGACAAAGAAGACAAGAAAAAAGAAGATACCTTTGCTGATATTATAGAAGACATGACGCATATTCCAGGTTATGTCGATATTTATCAAGATCCAAAAACAGGCGCAGCCAAACTTGTAATTGATAAAGATATGCTTGATACACCTGTCTTGTACTTTGCACAAACCGTAAACGGTGTGGCTGATGTCAGACATTTCCGTGGTGCATACCGCAGTGAAAAAATGATTGAATTTAGACAACATTTTGACCGTTTAGATGTTGTTGCTCCAAACAACTATTATGTCTTTGATCAAAAGAATGCGCTAAGTAAAGCAGCTGACGCGAATACCTCTGAAGCTATTTTAGTCTCGACTAAAATAGAATTTGATAAAGAAGGGAAAATTGTCGTCGATTTGGGCAAAGTTGTATTGAATGAAAACATCCACCGCATTGCGCCGATGCCTTCTCGTGATCCCAAACGCGATAAAAACCGCTTCAAACTCGGAAAACTATCTAAAGATAAAACCCGTTACAATGACTTTGCAAACTTCCCTGAAAATACTCATATTGTCGTCGATTACGTCTATGAAAATATGACACCTCGTAACGTCGGTACAGGTGGTAATGCTGATGCACGTTTTACTACGATTTCTTTACAGCATGCCTTTGTTAAATTACCTGAAAATAACTTCAAACCGCGTAAAGATGATGCTCGTGTAGGCTATTTCGCTACGTACAAAGATGACCAAACCACCCCAAGTACAACGCCTTATGTTGACTTTATAAACCGCTGGCATTTAGAGAAAAAAGATCCCAAATCAGCTGTATCTGATCCCGTTGAGCCCATTGTTTGGTGGATAGAAAATACTACGCCAGTAGAGTGGCGCGACACTATCAAAGAAGGTGTCTTAGCCTGGAACTCAGCATTTGAAAAAGCGGGAATTAGTAACGCACTAGAAGTGCGTATACAACCTGACGATGCTGATTGGAGTGCTGATGATGTTCGCTACAACGTATTACGTTGGACTAGCTCTCCCCGTGCTCCATTTGGTGGTTATGGGCCTAGCTTAGCGAATCCTGAAAACGGACAAATTATTGGTGCCGACATCATGTTAGAATTTGTCTTTATGTCTAATCGTTGGCTATACGAAGGCATGTTTACCCAGGGTTCAATGCTCTCCCTAGAACATGAGCAACATGCTGATGCTGCTGAAAGACAGACTGCGCATAATACATTACGTTGTTCTAAAGGGTTTGATATCAACGCGGGGATCGCATTAGGTAATTTACTGGGTAACGATATGATTGGTGGCGGTTCAACACCTGCAGATATTTACGATCTAGATAAAAATGCAATTGCTCGCCAAGGTTTAATGCATCTTATTTTGCATGAAGTCGGTCATACACTTGGTTTGAACCACAACATGAAAGCATCGACTGCTCGTTCAGTCGAAGACGTGCATGATGCAAGTGTCACCCAAGGTGCTATTACAGCTTCGGTTATGGATTATGCACCGATCAACCTTGCTCCGGTCGGTGAAAAACAAGGTGATTATTACGATTATGCGCCAGGTACATATGATGATTGGGCAATTAATTATGGCTATTCAGCTGCCTTAGATGACCCGGCAGAAGAAGATGAGCGTTTAGAAGCAATTTTGTCACAATCTACACAAAATGCTCATATATTCGGTAATGACGCAGACGACATGCGTGCTCCAGGTCGGCATATTGATCCACATGTTATGATTGGTGACATGTCGGCAGATGCTGTAACTTATGCTGAGCAATATATTGAAAGAATGCATGATGTTGCAACAAAACTGCGCAGTAAGGTTTTACAACCAGGTGAAAGTCATCAAGACTTACTAGTTGCTGCAAATATTGTAGCGGGCAGCATGTCTACTCAAACGGGGGTAATATCTCGCTATATTGGTGGTGTACATGTGAACCGAGCAGTTATCGGGCAAGACGGTTATGACAGACCTTATACACCAGTTTCTGAAGCGAAGCAGAAACAAGCCATGTCAGCCTTAGCTAAACACTTGTTTGCAGCAAATGCAATTGATGACATCGAACCATTATTAGCGTACCTACAACGTCAGCGACGTGGTTTTTATGGTTATGGTCGTAATGAAGATCCAAAACCACATGACCTATTGTTAAACATGCAAAAACGTGTATTCGATCATGTCCTACACCCTGCTGTACAAAAACGTATTACGGATAGTACAAAATACGGGAATACTTACCCATTACATGAAGTGATGGAAGATTTAACTCAAGCAATTTTTGCCGAAGATATGCGTGGAGATGTAAATACGTATCGTCAAAATCTACAAGTTGAGTATGTGGAACGTTTAATCGCGATATCTGGCCTAGAAAAAACTAGTCGCTATGACAATATTGCAGAGGCAACCGCCCTATATATGTTAAAACAATTAGATGAAAACTTGAGTATACGTCGCGGGGATACTGCTACAAAGATCCACCGCAGTTTCTTAAAAGATAGAATTGCACGTGCTTTTCACAAAAGTAAATCTTAGTTAGTAGTCGAAATATGTGTTTGTTATTCGCAAGTAAATGAATGCGTACTAGGGTTCTATTTAAAACATCATAACAAGCTGGTTTGTATAAAGGGTAAGCGTTGTCTTACCCTTTATTAACGCTAGGATGAACCTTCAGTTTTGCTAAGCGATGAGACATAAAACAAGACTGATTAAGGTCTAACCCTGATCCACAATTTGCTTAATAATAGCTGTTGTTGATACACCTTCTTCAAAATGCATGACCTGGACCGAGCCGCCATTGGCGATAACTTCTTTACCACCGGCAATTTCCTCGATGGTATAATCACCACCTTTGACTAATATATCAGGTAGCACAGTTGCAATAAGCGATTGAGGAGTATCTTCATTGAACGGCACAACAAAATCGACTGCGCCCAAACCTGCTAGAACTGCCATACGCCGACTCACATTATTCACTGGACGCCCTTCACCTTTAAGACGAGTGACAGATGCATCGGCATTAACCGCGACAATCAAACGGTCGCCTAATTTTGCTGCGGCCTGTAAGTATGAGACATGACCGGCATGCAGAATGTCAAAGCAGCCATTTGTCATAACGATTTTTTTGCCCTGACTTTGTAATCGGCGTACTGTATCAGTCAACTGCTCTGCATTCATCACACCAACATCTTCATGCACTTTCGCTTGTAAGGATAATGCTAATTCGGTTGGAGATACTGTAGATGTACCCAACTTACCGACCACTATACTAGCTGCATGATTAGCCAATATACAGGCATCATTGAGTGCAACTCCAGCCCCTATTGCTGTAGCGAGTGTTGCAATAACTGTATCACCTGCACCAGTAACGTCATACACTTCTTTTGCTTTTGCGGGCAAATGGTATGTTGGATTGTTACTAAATAGACTCATACCTTGTTCTGAACGAGTCAGTAGTAATGCATCGAGTTCTAGCTCACAGCGCAGTGCTTGTGCTTTTCCTGCAAGCTCACTCTCACTAGAAAACTCCCCTTTGATCAAAGTAAATTCATCTAAATTTGGGGTGATAATAGTGGCACCATGATATGGGTTGAAATCAGTGCCTTTGGGGTCAACAACTACTGGTACCTGATAGTGCTTCGCTAGCGTAACCAGTTCGGCAGCATGCGATAATGTTCCTTTGGCATAATCAGATAGAATCAGTACATCACAATCATTGATCACCGCTTGAACTTTCCCTAGCAAGCCTTCTTTAGGTACCGCAGCAAAAGACTCTTCGAAGTCCAAACGGAGCAGTTGTTGATTGCGGCTCATCACTCGGAGCTTAGTAATTGTGTCCATACCATCAACGTAATCAAACCGACAATTAATAGAATGAGCCTCTAATGCCGTTTCAAGAATATTCGCAGCTTCGTCTGCTTTACCGTTTTGCGCACCACATAAGCCAATTAAAGTTACTTGGGCACCCAAAGCTGCAGCGTTAATTGCTACGTTAGCAGCTCCACCTGGTCGATCTTCATTATCATTGACTTTGACAACTGGCACTGGTGCTTCAGGAGAAATACGTGAAGTCGCACCAGAAAAATAACGATCAAGCATAAGATCGCCAACAACTACGATACGGGATTGAGAAAAATCAGGTAAGGTCATACACTACTAACATTAATTATTTTTTTTAGTATAACATCCCGTATGACGAGTTGCGATATCCCCTTAACCCAATGGTTTGTCTACTTAGTTGAAAATAAATTTGGACATTGGTATTGCGGGGTAACTACGGACGTTGAACGCCGTTTTGCAGAGCATCAAGCGGATGGAAAATTAACTGCAAAAGCTTTAAAAGGCAAAGGGCCTCTGCGTTTACAACATGTTGTGACTTGCACGAATAAACGCACGGCGATGCAAATCGAGTATTGGGTCAAACAACTTTCAAAAGCACAAAAAATAGCTTGGGTGGCACAACGTAAAGAGTGCCCTTTTCCATGTTCCCAGTACTCTTTCAAATAAAAGGGTTAGTTTAAGCAATTATTTCAAGTGTTTTCACTGTTAGACGCGTCACAAGTCATGCCGAGTTGTGTTATGGTGGAACTTAGTACTTTATCTGAACAATGCCTACACCCAGGGCTGCTTCAACTTAATAGGATAAATATTTCATGTCATTGCCACATGCAACATTCTCAATACTACCCGCTCATTTGCAACATGCGATCACGAACGCTTGTAAACTTAGTCCATTTATTGAAAATGTCTGCCAACAGTATCCTGATGCTTTATCCTTTATTACTGAAACTTTAGACCTCAACCATCCTTTACCCAATCCAAAATCACTCGCGCTGTTACTTCAAGACTTTATGGCAGGTATAGATGTAGAAGTGACTCAGTTAGCTCGACTGAGACAGTTTCGACATTACTGCATGGCACATATTGCAATCCGCGATATCAATAACCAACAAAGTATTACTAGCTCGTTATCTCAAGTATCTGACTTAGCATCTACCCTGATTATGCAGGCCTATACCAATGCATATGAAGCTCTACAAAAGCGTTATGGCACACCTCAAGGTGAACATGGGCCCCAGCACTTATACATTCTTGGTATGGGTAAACTAGGTGGTGGTGAGCTAAATTTCTCTTCAGATATCGATCTTATTTTTACTTACCCTGCATCGGGTGAGTTTACTGAAAGAAGAAAGCCTTTAGAATATCAAGAGTTTTTTATAAAAGTGGCCCAAAAAACCATACATCTCTTAGATACTGTGACTGTGGACGGTCAAGTGTATCGTGTCGATATGCGTTTGCGTCCCTTTGGTGAAAGCGGCCCCCTGGTCATGCCTTTTTCCGCGATGGAAGATTATTACCAGCAACAAGGACGCAGTTGGGAGCGTTTTGCTATGCTCAAAGCAAGAATATTGAACCCAAATGATACTTACAGTGACGAATTAGCTCAAATTTTACGACCGTTTATCTATCGCCGTTATGTCGACTTTAGTGTTATTGAAGCCCTGCGCGATTTGAAGCAAAAAATTGTGCAAGAAAATCGTCGTCGTAATCTCACGGATAACATTAAGCTGGGCGCTGGTGGAATCAGGGAGGTTGAATTCTTAGCACAAAGTTTTCAACTCATTTATGGTGGACGGATCAAAGCCTTACAAGACCCTTCTCTATTCTCTGCGTTGAAAACTATTGTCGATGAAGCGTTGATGGATGCAGAGGAAGTACAGGCAATTAAACAGGCGTATCTAGTATTACGCAAAGTAGAACATTGCCTACAACAATTCAACAATGCACAGACACAAACTTTACCGCAAACGGCTACTGAACAAGATGCACTCGTCGCAGTCTGTGCACCCTATTTTAGTAACTTCCAACTAAGTGATTATAAGACAGCAACAATTGATGCATCGGCCAATATCACTGATTATTCTGATTTACTTATTTACATCAATCAGAATATGGAGATAGTGAATCATTATTTTTCTGAGCTGATCAAAGTTGACAGTGGCTCAACTAATGTAGCGAGTGATGATTTTAGTATCTGGGATGATTTGTGGTCATTGTCCATGAGTCCAGAGGAAATGGCAGCATCAATCACAAAGCCAGCCCCATTGGGTTTTTATGAGGAACTCAAAGCGCTCCAGAAAAATGTCTCTGTGTATTCAACAGGTGACCGCGGTGAAGCGATTTTAAACAAGCTAATGCCGTTATTTTTGATGGATATCCATGAACATTTTTTAGATCACAGCGAAACGTGTTTAAAAGCATTAGGACAAATAATCAAGGCTGTCGCGTCTCGGACTACCTACTTGGAATTAATGTATGAAAATGCACAAGTAAGGCAGCAACTTCTCAAGTTTTGTGATTTGAGTGAATGGGTTATTGCTCGCATTTTAGCTTATCCGGTCTTACTAGATGAGTTAATTCATCCACAATATTTAACTCGTGAAATACATGATGTGGAAGCTTGGCATACAGCCTATCGCAACGAGTTACAACAATCATTATTGCGGGTTGAGCCAGATGATCACGAATTACAGATCCATACTCTAAGACAGTTCAAATTAGCGCAACATTTTCGTATAGCAGCGGCAGATATTCTCGACTTTTTACCGATTGCGCAAGTCAGTGACAAATTAACCGTATTAGCAGAAACACTTTTAGAACAGGTCGTGCGCCATGCGTGGTTACAAATTTCTGAAAAATACGGTGTACCACCAGACACATCTGCACAAGCAACAGGACTTGCCATCATCGGCTATGGCAAACTTGGAGGTATCGAGTTGAGTTATAGCTCAGACCTAGATATCGTTTTTATACATAATCAAGAACCACAAGGTAGAACTAATGGCCCCAAAGTCATATCTACAACCGAGTTTTATGTCAAACTTGTGCAACGGATTATGCATCTATGTAGTACCAAAACATTACTGGGCGACTTATACGAATTAGATCTTCGCTTACGCCCATCGGGAAATTCAGGTTTATTGGTTAGTCACATTAGTTCTTTTGCCACATATCAACAAAAAGAAGCTTGGACTTGGGAGCATCAAGCGCTTGTCAGAACTAGGATAGTATTTGGTGAACCTGAAATCACTGAACAATTTATACAAATTCGTCAAGACACTATAGGTCAAGAACGCAACCCTATTCACCTAGCACAGGAAATCGTAGATATGCGTGAAAAGATGCGTGTACATCTGGGAGAAAAGGATAAAGGGGCACTGGCTGACATTGAGTTCTTAACCCAATACTGGTGTCTATTACATGCACTAGAAGTACCACAGATAGTGCAATACAGCGACAATCTGCGGCAATTAGAGGCATTAGGAAAAGCGGGTATTATTGGCATTAAAACTATGCAAACGCTGATTGATGCCTATCTTGTATTAAGGCATCATCAACATCACAAAGGGCTACAACGTGCAACCGTTCACTCTCCTCAAAAAATCCAAAAAATTGCTGTTGTGGTAAGTGGCATTTGGAACGAAACTTTTGTCTCCAACATGAAATAATTGGTGTGACTGAGACTCGTATTCAATCATGAGGACTATTCACATTATTTTTTGGGATAAAAACTCGGTTCTCCCTCTGGCCTAGTTTTGAATCGTTTATGCATCCACAAATAACTTTCTGGTTGTTCCATTACCATGGTTTCAATTTGCTGATTTAGTTCAGTGAGCGCTACGACTTCATCTTTTTCAGCAAAATCAGGCATAGGCGGATAAAATTTTAATTTATATCCTGTTGCTGTGTATTGTGTTGTTAACATTAATGGGATGCAATCGGCTCGTTTTGCGAACATCATGCAGGCTGTTAGCGTTGCGGTTTTCTCTACGCCAAAGAATGGTACAAAGATACTGCCCCGTTTGCCATAATCCTGATCAGGTAAATAAATACATAACTCACCTTGATTCAAGGCATCTATTAAGTTGCGTGAGCTGCGCTTATCAATTAAATATTTGTTTGAACGCGCTCGACCTTTGTATTGTACATAATCCATCAGCTTATTGTTGTGCGAACGGTAAAAAGCGACACAAGGATGATATAGACCTAATAAACGTAGGCTCACTTCAGCATTCATATTATGCAATGCCATAGTAAATGCACCCTTGCCTTGCGCGAGAATACCTTCTAGATGTTCTTGACCTTCTATCTCCAGTAATGGTTGGAGACGGCGCTTGGGCCACCACCACCCCATTGCAGTCTCAAATAAAGCCATACCTGCTACTTCAATATTCTTATTTACTAATGCAGCTTGTTCATTTTTAGACATCTCAGGAAAAGCTAAAGCGATATTTGTACGTGCTATATTTACTCGTTTTTTAGCTAATTTGTGTAACAAAAAAGTATTTACTTTAGCCAATTTACGCAAGACAGAAAGCGGTAACAAAGTGACCAAAAATAACAAGCTTAATCCAAGCCAGACTAACCAATATTGCGGCAATAAAAAGCGCCATGAAAATGATGGTTCTTTAACGGTTTGCAATTTTAAACCCAATTTTAGATATTTATGTGATCATACCAAAATCATTTTCAATGAGTGACATAAATTTTTAATCTTTTTTGATAAATGGCCGAAAAATACAATGGGCCTAAATAATATGTACTCATTATGCACGAATCTTTTTACCATAAGCTTCTCGATTCAACATCTAGTGGCATCTTACAAGTCAATATAGACAGTAAAATAATGTACTCAAACATTGCGCTAAATAATTTATTTGGCTATGCGGATAATGAGTTATTAAATATGCCATTACGTATTTTATTACCTGATAGTGCTGATAGTGCTGTAGATGGCCATCATAACTTAGTTAGGGGTTTCATAAACTCAAATGAAACCCGTTCTATGGGACAAGGCAATGTTTTCCAAGCAAAACACAAAAAAGGGTATTTTTTTGCGGTTACGATTTCCTTGCAAACCGCTACAATTGATAATGCAAAATGCGTCATTGCGACGATTATGGAAGCCTCAAAGCTAGCCGATATAGAATCAACGTTGGTCAAAGAAAAGAGAGTTAACCATCTCCTCGCAATGGTTACGAAAAAAACGACTAACGCCATTTATATTACTGATAAAAACTTAAAAGCGCATTGGTGTAACAGTGCGGCTGTTCTAGAATCAGGGACTCCCAAAAGAGAGCTACTAGGAGAAGATCCTCGTAACAGGATCAAAGAAGAATTTAACCCAATAGAGAAAAACAGGTTGGACCGTGCGATTAAATTTCGCCAAAAATATAATGGTGAACTTTTACTACATGATTCAAATCGCAAAATATTTTGGATTAAACTTAATTGCCAGCCTATTTTTGAAGATGATAGTTTCATTGGTTACATGTTTGTCGAAACAAATATCACAATTAGAAAAACGCTTGATACCCAATTACGTGCCAAAAACAATCTGCAACGTGCCATATTAGATTCCGCCAAACAAATTATCATTTCGACTAACACCAATGGCATCATTAAGACCTTTAATCGACATGCAACTGAATTACTCGGCTGGACATTTCATGACGTAAGCTCCACTAGCACTATGAACCTGTTTATCAATAGCGAAGAGATGAGCAAGTTTGTCGCTAAAATCGCTCCAGATTTACCAGAAGAGCTCCCGAATAATGTCAAAGCTTTACACAAAGCTGCTGAATATTTTCAGCCAAAAGAGCATACGTTTGTCTTTGATACCAAATCTAAACAACAGTTATGTATTAGTTTAACAATGTCTGCTTTATATGCACAAGACGGAACTATCGATGGTTTTTTATATATAGGTAAAGATATTACTGATCTTGTGGCATTGGAAAAACAAACTAAACAACAAGAAATTACCTTAGCAGAAACATCAAAACTGACCAAGCTTGGAGCTTGGGAATTAAATGTCGATACTAACAAAATAACTTGGTCTGATGAAGTTTATCGGATCCATGAAATTCCGATTGGCACTGCAATAGCTGTTGACGAAGTCATTCAATACTATGCCCCAGAAGCACTTCCTGTTATTCAAGCAGCTGTTGCCAAAGCACTGAAGTATGGCACGTCTTGGAACTTACAATTACCATTTATTACTGCAAAAAATAATCGTATCTGGGTTCATGCGATCGGTTATGCAGATACTAAAGATAATAGAGTGTATAAACTTAGAGGAACTTTTCAAGATATTACTGTACTTAAGAATGCAGAATCCAAAGCACTTGAAGCTAGCCGGGCGAAAAGCCAATTTCTCGCTAATATGAGTCATGAAATCCGCACGCCAATTAATGGTATTATCGGTATGCTTGAACTCACTTTAGGTACAGAGTTATCACCTAAACAACAAAAATATCTAGAGATCGCCCACCAAAGTAGTCAATCCTTACTACATCTGATCAATGATATTTTAGATTTTTCCAAAATAGAAGCTCGTCAATTATCTATTGTAAAACAAACCTTTAGTTTAGATGTACTGCTAAAAGACTTAGAATATGAGCTGGCTGGAAGAGTTAAAGAGAAGCAACTCACTTTGACTATTACTAATTCTTATGACCTTCCTGTAAACACGGACGAAGCAAGGTTAAAACAAGTTTTGCTTAACTTATGCACCAATGCAATCAAGTTTACCAAAGATGGTACTGTGGAAGTCATAATTACCCCTGTGGGTAAGCAACAAATAAAATTTGTTGTTCGTGACACTGGTATAGGGATTTCTAAAGCAAAAGTTAGTAAGCTTTTTACTGAGTTTACACAGCTTGATCAGTCCTCTACTAAGCAATTCGGTGGCACGGGTTTAGGTTTGGCTATTTCAAAACAAATAGTCCAAATGCTAGGAGGTGATATAGGAATAAATACTGAGGTCACCGATGGTGCTGAATTTTGGTTTACCATTAATAATTTACAAGACAGTTCTCCGACAAGTGCCGCAGATAAACACATGCATGTGCTGCTTGTTGGTGACGACATTCATTTTAAAGAGTTACAAGAATATTTAGAAAAAGACTCCTATATATCTGCACATCTAGCTGTGAACACAAAAGAATTCATGCAACAAATACAAAAACGTGAAGATTTTACAGCGATCATCTTCACTGACTTTGTTGAAAGCTTTCGTGCTAGTGAGTTGATAAAGATATGCAAAGAGCAGTCAACCGCCGACTTAGGTTTTTTCCTATATAGTAAAAATTATCATGTTAAAGACTCGCTAGTGAGATTAGGGTTCGATGGATATTTTTATCAACCCGAAAACCGTTATATTCTCAATTCTCTGATATTGTATAAAAAATACAGAGGAAATCCTTTATCTACGTTTATCACTAATATCAATTCTTCTCGTAAACAAAAAGTGTTGTTAATTGAAGATAATCAAATCAATCAAATAGTTGCACTGGAAATGCTCAAAGAATTAGGTTATCAAACTGAGGTGGCCAATAATGGTGTTGAAGCGCTTGATTTACTTAAGCAAAAAAACAATACTTATGATGTCATCTTAATGGATTGCCAGATGCCTCTTTTAGATGGCTATGAGGCCACTAAGAGGATCCGCAGTGAGGTCCAATACAACACCTATAAAAATATCCCTATTATTGCGCTCACAGCACATGCAATGGAGGGTGATAAAATAAAATGTTTATCAGCTGGCATGAACAGTTATCTCACTAAACCAATTCAAAGTATTAAATTACAAAAAGAACTGGAGCGCTGGACTTAATAAGCTTTGTTGATATTTTCTAATTTTTTATCAAACGCCTCTTTATGCTCCGCTTTCTCGTAGTCATATGTGTATTGATTGTGAAAACCAAAGCGCAGTTTAACTAATGCATCTTCTATAAACAACGTGTAGCCATCATGGTCGGTATAGGCTGTTATACCATCCAAATGATGGCCTAGACCTTGTTTAACACCATTCTGTTTGACTTTTTCGTAGACGCTTAATAAGAATCGACTTTCCATTTCATTCTTCATTTTATTCTCTCCGGCTATATCTTATTTTCTTTATTTACGTGGGAAACTCAGAAAAGCCCACCTCTTAATATTTTTTTAACATCCTAAACTTGACTAATAAATCACCTTTTGCCATAATCTTTACAACTGGTCAGATGACCGATGAGTCTAGTGCGACTCGTAGATTAATATAGAGAGTAACGTTATGAGCCTACGTACAAGTTTAAAAAAAGTATTACCACCTATTTCAATTACTGAACAAGAAGCACTTGATGCAGGTGATGTGTGGATTGAATCCTCAATTTATCAAGGCAAGCCGGATATGCATGCAGTACGTAACCTACCTACTGGCGAGCTAAATGCTGACGAACAAGCTTTCTTAGATGGCCCTGTTGCCGAGTTAATCGACATGATCAACGATTTTGAGTTGATGAATGAAAAGCACATTCCTCAGCCTATTATCGATTTCTTATGTAAGAACAAATTCTTCTCAATGATCATTCCCAAGAAGTTTGGTGGTTTAGAGTTTTCTCCTTACGCAAACTCGACGATCGTTGCAACTATCGCGACCGCTAGTGGTGCAATTGCCGTTACCGTCATGGTGCCTAATTCATTAGGCCCAGGCGAACTACTCATGCACTACGGTACAGAAGAACAACAAAACTATTGGTTACCACGTTTATCAGTAGGTACGGACATCCCATGTTTCGCATTAACAGGTCCTGAAGCGGGTTCTGATGCAGGCTCAATTCCAGATGCAGGTATAGTGACCAAAGGCGTCTACAACGGTGAAGAAGTGCTAGGTTTGGAAGTCACTTGGGACAAACGTTATATCACTTTGGCCCCCATCGCGACGGTACTTGGTCTGGCATTTAAAGTATTCGATCCTGAACGCTTACTAGGTGACAAATTAGAATTAGGCATCACATGCGCGCTACTACCAAAAAGTCATCCTGGTGTTGAATTAGGTAATCGCCACGACCCTATGGGTGTGCGTTTTTATAACGGTACAACTCGTGGTAATAAAGTCTTTATCCCTATGGATTTCGTCATCGGTGGCCAGACCAACATTGGGCGCGGTTGGCAGATGTTAGTGAGCTGTTTAGGTGCAGGTCGTGGTATCTCATTACCAGCAATGGGAGTTGCTTCCGCGCAAAGCTCTTTTAAATCAACCGCAGAGTATTCCTTTGTCCGTGAACAATTCAATATGCCTGTTGGCGGCTTTGAAGGCATCCAAGAAAAACTGGCTGATATTGCAGGTAAAACGTTCCTATTAGAAGCTATGCGCATCCTCACTACAGAAGGTCTTAATCAAGGTTTAAAACCGTCTGTAGTAACTGCAATTGCGAAATACCACATGACTGAATTAGGTCGTGACGTGGTGAACCAAGCGATGGACGTTCAAGCGGGCAAAGCCATTCAACGTGGTCCACAAAATACCCTGGCTAATGGCTATTGTTCACTGCCAATTGCAATCACGGTTGAAGGTGCAAACATCTTAACGCGTAATCTCATGATCTTTGGTCAAGGCGCAATGCGTTGTCATCCCTATCTGCAAGAAATGGTAGAACTCATTCACTCTGATGATGCAGCAGCTGACAAGCCATTCAATAAAGTAATGGGCAAAACTGTCTGGTTCAGTGTTAAAAATGCATTGCGCAGTATGAAGAATGGTTATTTGCCGTTTTTACGTTCTGCGGAATCTGAGCTACCAGAAGTACGTCAATACGAGCAACGTTTGAATAGTTTATCTGCCAAATTAGCACCATTAGCCGACTTATCCTTGTTAGTCTTGGGTGGTAATTTGAAGAAAGCAGAACTATTATCTGCACGTTTAGGTGATGTCATGAGCTTTACCTACGGTGCCATGGCGACTATTCGTTATTACGAGCAACGTGTATCTGACCGAGCAGAAGCTAAACCGTATTTTGAATACGCGATGCAGTGGTCCTTGGGACAGGCGGAAAAAGCGATTGTAGAGTTTGTTAATAACTTCCCAAATACTCCAACTCGTGGCTTGATGCGCTTAATCACAAATACTTATACGAATAGTACGAGTAGTATTCGTGACGACCTAGTACGTGAATTATCTGTAGCAGCGCTCAAAGATAGCTCGATTAAGAAAGAATTGACCCACCTTGTGGTAACTTGTCCTGGCGATGGTAATGACATTAATGAACAGGCGTTCTTAGCAAAACATGCAGTCATGCCATTATTGAAGAAAGTTCGTAAAGCGTTGCGTTCTTCCCCGGTGATCCCATTTGTGTCGTTTGAACATGCTGTGAAACAACTAGAAATTGCCAAAGAGCTGACTAGTGAAGATGTAGCAGCATTACTGTCTTACAACGAAAAACGCAAGCTGGCGGTGCGCGTTGATGAGTTTACCTTCGAGTTAGAATTAATTGATGTGAATGGCGAGAAAGTTGTTGTCGATATGACTGACGCAGCATAATCATTTCACCAAGAGGGATATGACTAAATTACTTTAATCGAGTTAATTTAGTTTGACTTGGTTAATTTGATTTAATTTCAAATAAGGTCACTGTTGAGTGGCCTTTTTTATGCTTGGATACACTTAAATACACCTGCCTTTTCTTTAGTCAGTTGCTGTGATTTTTTGCAATTAATAAACAAACCCTTAATAATGCGACTTCGTTTTTCGGAGATCCAATATGGCTCAACTCTACTTCTACTACTCAGCAATGAATGCAGGTAAATCCACTGCCCTACTTCAATCTGCTTATAACTACGAAGAACGTGGTTTGACTGCATTATTATTCACTGCACAACTCGATGACCGTTTTGGTGAAGGTAAGATTACCTCTAGAATTGGGTTAAGCAAGCCTGCGTTAATGTTTGCTAATGATACAAACTTGTATCAGACCATCAAAGAAAAACTGACCACCCAAAGCATCGATGCCATTTTTATCGATGAAGCTCAGTTCCTTGCCAAAGAACAAGTCATGCAGTTAATTCACATCGTAGATGACTTGAATATCCCAGTATTAGCATACGGTCTGCGTACCGACTTTTTGGGTGAAACCTTTTCAGGTAGCCATTATCTTTTAGCTTGGGCAGACAAACTCACCGAACTGAAAACAATTTGTCACTGTGGTAAAAAAGCAAACTTCGTAGTGCGCATAGATGAAAACGGCCAAGCAAGCAAAAGTGGTGCTCAGGTGGTGGTTGGTGGCAATGAGCGCTATGAATCGATGTGTCGAAAACATTTTAAAGATCTTGTTTGGGGTCACCTACCTATCTAAGTTGCTAATAGTATAAATGTAATATTTTATATCTGATTGATTTTACAGATTTAAATTCAGACTGATACCGGTAACACTCGCTAGGTAAACAAGAGTCTGGTTTATGCCTTTATCAAGTGCCTGATACTGTTTTGTCGTCGAGGTATCCTTTTTACTCTTAGTATTTCTGCTGGCAAAATATTCGTTTGCTGAATAGTTAAGCTTAATCAAACTAAATTGGATTTATAGACCGAATACAGTACTCTTATATAACATAAAAATAACATCTTGTTGGAGACTGTCATGGATTTCGCTTATTCACCCAAAACTCAAGAATATCTCGCGCGTGTAAAAGCATTTATTAACGAACATATTGCACCTATAGCTGATGATGTTTATGAGTTTATGCATACACAAAACGCACATGGTGATTGGCAAAATTGGCAGCTACATCCACAAATTGAACACCTTAAAGGCTTAGCTCGTCAAGAAGGATTAGCGAATCTCTTTTTACCCGATGCCGAGCATGGTCAAGGTTTAACAACACTAGAATACGCGCCATTAGCTGAAGAAATGGGTCGGTACTTATTTGCACCTGAAATTTTTAACTGCAATGCTCCGGATACTGGGAATATGGAAGTCTTGTATCACTTTGGTACAGATGAACAAAAAGCTACATGGCTCATGCCATTACTCAAAGGAGAAATTCGCTCTGTATTTGGTATGACAGAACCAGACGTGGCCTCAAGTGATGCGACTAATATGGAAGCTCGTATTGATTTTGACGGTGATGACATTGTTATCAATGGCACAAAATGGTGGTCAACAGGGCTCGGACATCCCAATACCAAAGTCATTATTTTCATGGGGTTATCTAATCCTGAAAATGACCGCCATGCGCAGCACTCTATGGTGCTTGTTCCGGTTGCTAGTGAAGGGTTGACTATCAAGCGAATGCTAACAGCTTATGGCGATTATGATGCGCCTTATGGTCATGGTGAGATGGTCTTAGATAACGTCAGAGTCCCCAAAGAAAACCTCATTATGGGACCAGGTAAAGGCTTTGCGATTGCGCAGGGACGTCTTGGTCCAGGCCGAATTCATCATTGTATGCGCTCGATTGGTATGGCCGAACAAGCGTTAGAATTAGGTATCAAACGCGCATTATCCAGAACTGCTTTTGGTAAACCTCTAGCAGAGCTTGGTGGTAATAAAGAACGGATCGCGATAGCACGAATGAAAATCGAACAAGCGCGTTTATTGACGTTACAGGCTGCTTGGAAAATTGACCACCTTGGTGTCAAAAATGCCATGACCGATATCAGTGCGATTAAAGTTGTCGTACCGCAAATGTTGCAAGAGATCATCGATATGAGTGTACAACTGCACGGCGGTGGTGGTATGAGTAATGACTTCCCACTAGCGCGTTTCATGGCCGGTGCACGTAGCTTGCGTCTGGCAGATGGTCCCGATGAAGTTCATATGGCAATGGTTTCGCGCTTAGAACTTAAAAAGTATCAATAAGGGACATAATGAAACAGCCTAATTCAGTACTTGATAAAGCTCGTAATGTACGTCCTGGAGAGGAATTACCGTTAGACTCGCTAAGCCCGTGGTTGAGCGAACATACCGGGTTATCGGGTACTCCGACTGTGACTCAGTATGCTGGGGGAGCTTCGAACTGGACGTATTGTTTAGATTATCCAGATAAGTCTGTCATTTTGCGTCGCGCACCAGCTGGCACAAAGGCTAAAGGTGCCCACGATATGGGACGCGAATATCGACTACAACATGCATTAAAAAATGTTTACCCTTTAGTTCCTAAAATGCTAGGGCATTGTGCAGATGATAGTGTGCTAGGTACTGAATTTTATGTGATGGAAAAACTCACTGGCATTATCCCGCGAAAAAACATGCCCAAAGCGATCCAGTTATCAGCAGACCAAGTCAATCGTCTTTGTACTCATGCGATTGATGGTCTAATTGACTTGCACCAAGTCGACTATAAAGCTGCTGAGCTAGATAAACTAGCTAAGGGTACTGGTTATGTGGAAAGACAGATTACCGGTTGGTGTGGACGTTACAGCAAAGCTAAAACATGGAATGTACCCAGTGCCAATGGCGTCATGGATTGGTTAAAAGCGAACATGCCCAAGACAGAGACAATTTGCTTAAGCCACAATGATTACCGCTTTGACAATCTCGTGTTAGCCGCAGAAGATCCCACCCAAATTATCGGTGTACTGGATTGGGAATTGGCAACATTAGGAGACCCTCTTATGGATTTAGGGAATACTCTTGCCTATTGGGTCCAAGCTGATGATGACTTTATTGCCAAGAGTACACGGCGGCAACCAACGCACCTAGAAGGTATGTTAACGCGCCAAGAAGTCGTGCGTTATTACGCTGATAAAACGGGCACGGATGTTAGTAATATTGCTTTTTATGAAGTCTATGGCTTGTTTCGTTTGGCCGCAATTGTGTTACAGATTTATTATCGCTATCATCATAAACAAACCCGCAATCCAGCATTTAAACACCTGTGGTTTTTCACGCAATACTTACTCCACAGATGCCGTAAAACCATTCGTCAAGCAGGATAATAAGAATAATGACAAGACAAAGTATATTGATCACTGGTGCCAGTTCTGGCCTGGGTAAAGGAATGGCCATTGAGTTTGCTAAGCTGGGTAGAAACCTGGCATTGTGTGCAAGACGTGTCGAGCGTTTGACAGAACTGCGTACTGAATTATTAGCAATTAATCCAAATATTAAAGTACTCATCAAAGCCCTTGATGTGAACGACCACGATGCTGTTTTTTCTGTATTTAAAGAGTTTGATGCAGAAATGAATGGCCTAGATAGAATAATTGTTAATGCTGGAATGGGCAAAGGCGCCTCAATTGGTACTGGGTATTTTTATGCCAATAAACAAACGGCGGAAACAAACTTTGTCGCAGCTTTAGCCCAATGCGAAGCAGCAATGGAAATTTTCCGAGCTAAAAATGCCGGACACCTAGTCACCATTTCATCCATCAGTGCCGTGAGTAGTTATCGTCGAGCGATGACCGTTTATGCCGCAACCAAGGCAGCGTTATCATCAATGTCCGAAGGTATGCGCATAGACTTATTGGGTACACCTATTAAAGTATCTACCGTACATCCAGGTTTTATTCGCAGTGAAATCAATGAAAAAGTCAAAAAAGTCCCATTTATTGTAGATACCGAAACTGGCTGTAAAGCCATGGTCAAAGCTATCGAAAAAGAAGGAGAAAACTCCTATGTACCCTCTTGGCCATGGGCATTTTTACAATTATTCTTACGGATTGCGCCTAAATCCATACTTAAAAAAATGAGCTAAGGTGACAACATGGAAGCAACGGTTTTTACTGAAATTTTATTACCCGTAAGTTTGGTCTTAATTATGTTTGGCATGGGGATGACTTTGACCCTCGCTGATTTCCAACGCTTGTTAATTACTCCTAAAACAGTAACAGTGGGTTTAGTTGGTCAGCTTATTGGTTTACCTTTAGTTGCTTTTGGTTTAGCACTGGCTTTTTCATTAGAGCCTCACATCGCAATTGGTTTAATGATTTTGTCCGCCTGCCCGGGAGGTACTTCGTCTAATTTACTCAGCCATATCGCAAGAGCCAATATTGCATTATCTGTCACCCTCACTGCAGTAACTTCGGTGATTTGTATCATTACAACACCTTGGTTGATACGGTTTAGCATCGATTATTTCGCCATCACCCCAGATGAAACCTTTTCCCTCATCAAAACGTCATTAAGTCTATTAGTCATAACGCTCATTCCTATTGGTTTAGGCATGTTAGTTCGCAAGTTTGCATTGAACTTTGCGGTTCGTTCAGAAAATTTCTTTAAACATCTATCAACGTTATTCTTATTTTCGATGATTGCAATTATTGCTTACAAAGAACGTGAAATCCTTTGGGAAGCCTTCCCTAGTATATTTATGGTAACGCTCAGTTTGAATATCATAGCGACAGCACTAGGTATATTATTTGCAAAAATAAGTCGTTTAAATGCCCAAGATGCACTGACTATCGGCATCGAAGTAGGTACTCAAAATGCCACAGTGGCGATTCTTATTGCGGTGACGTTTTTGGCCAAACCGGAATATTCAATTGCCGGTGCTGTATATGGTGTCGGTATGTATTTAGGTGCATTTGGACTCATTCTATTGCGCAAAAAGAGTTGGCTTGGTTTTAGAGAAAAAACTATTGAAAACAAATTGTAGAGAGTAAACAAATCAATCTTGACCTGTAATATCAAGGTTTGCCTAGGTATTAGTTCTAAGTAATGGTCTTGATGTTAATTCTTGATTTTTACCCAACATCAAGTAATGTAGTTAAGTTAGTTACATTTAACCTAGAGAGTATGTGTTGCCCCGTTCTCAGTTTATCCCTGTCTTATTTTTTGCAGTTATTTTCTGTTTTCAGGCGCTTTCGCAATTTGTAAATGCCGATGTTACAAGCACAGTAAGCCTTAAAACAAAAGAACGTGAAATAGTCTTAGCAACACATAACAACCAAGACGTTACAAAGTCTGACAAATCAGCATTTGAAAAACAGGTAATCATCCCTAATTACACCTATACTGAATTAGAGACAGTTATCCAAAGCACTCTTAATACTTTTGTTACACCTGGTGTCTCAGTCGCTATTGTCCACCAAGGGAAAATAATCCATAAAGCAGGCTATGGTCTACGCAAGCACACTTCACCAGAAAAAGTGACCCCGTATACTTACTTTCGTTTAGCCTCGCTATCCAAAGCATTTACAGCTGCGAGTGTTGCTAAATTAGTCGATATGGGCAAACTGGATTGGTATGACTCGGTTATTCAATATCTACCTGAATTCAAACTCTACAATAAAAAAGTTACCGCGAACTTTACCATTCTAGATCTACTTACGCATCGCTCTGGGCTGGTTGCTGGGGCCGGTGATAGCATGATTTGGCCAGAGCCGACAGGGTTTACTCGGCAGGAAATTATCCACAACCTACGTTATCTAACACCCAAATTTTCTTATCAAGAAACTTATAGCTATTCAAATGTCTTATATATCACCGCCGCTGAAATTGTCGCGCAGGTTGCTGGTATGCCATGGTCACAATTTGTTGATGAGCACCTCTTTCAGCCACTGGATGTACAATGCTATGCGGGCGACATGCCTGAGAATTTACTCAGTAATATTGCCTATCCACATGGGCACAACGATACACGTGGTATCTACTCTATTCCACGCAATGCAATTACTGGCAAAGAGATTGTTTCTGCAGCCGCTGGTGGTGTCGTCTGTAATGCCGATGGCATGGCCAAATGGATACAAGCTTTGTTAAATGGAGCCAAAACAATGCGCAGCGAAGCTTTATTCACTGCACAACAACTCGAAAAAATGTGGCAACCACAAACAGAAATGCCAGTTTACCCACGTAGTCGATTGATGAATAACACGAAGCAGAAATTCTATGGTATTGGTTGGCGTATTGAAGATATTGACGGGTATGAACTGATTTCGCATACTGGTACTTTATCAGGTTATCAAGCTTATGCGGCTATAATCCCTGAATTAGAACTTGGTGTGGTGGTGTTAAACAATGGTTCTAATTACGGTGTTCGCTCAACCATTATGCAAACCATACTCAAAGCTTTTATCAATGCAGATATCGCTACAAAAGATGATAATATCGAGAATATTGATACTCGCAACTGGGAAGCGTTTTTTGTTAAAGCCCAAAAAGAAGCTGAACAACGCTATCTCAAAAGAACATACCCTGAACCTAAAGGTTCTGGCACCGTATTACTTTCACCTGATAAATATGCTGGATACTATACTGATAAATGGTTTTCTGGATTTTTAATTGAAATGAACAAACAAGGTCATCTGCGCATTAGTTCAGAAAAAATGCCGACACTCACGGGGCGCTTAGAGCCTTTTGACCTACATACCTGGGTCGTACGCTGGGATAATCAGAATGCTGCTCAAGACGCTTTTATTTACTTCAAATATGAACAGAATTCAGTTGCTTCTTTTACTTTGCACCCATATCAAAACAAACAAGAAGATGATCATGAATGGCGAGATATGGTATTTTATAAATAGTATCTATCTTATAGTTTACTCAATCTTCTGAATCCTAACCTTCATCTCATTAAAACAAGGGGCTGTTTTACCAATGCTCACTGATGTAGCGCCATTTTCTGTATGCTTGCCCCGACCAGAACGAACCAACTCACTGGTACGTATGAGCTATGTTTTATTGATTTTACTGGCTTTGCTTTCGTCTCAAGTGTTGGCAAAAACCACTGTATTATGGAATGAGAATACACGGGTTACACCAGATATCCAAAAGAATATCGAACTTTCATTAACTAACTACTCAGGTTATCCGGACTGCTCAGCCGTCACAGTATTAAATAAAAAACGACAACAACGTGCACTAGGAAAAATAATTCTTGCATCATTTCACAGCTTTGGTCGATTTGCGACCCAGATAACCCAGCTCGAATTACAAACAGAAGGTGAGTGTAAAAACTGGCTAGCACAAGCTAGCAACATCGAGCCCAGTTTACTCAAAAAAATTACCTTTTCAAAGAGCCTATTAAACTCTAATGAGACAGTGTTCCAAGACCTGATAAAAAGATATAAAACGCTACTTAATCAACCGTTCCAACAAGCTGAGTATCAAGCATTTAAAGATGACATTTACACCCAAGCTATCGCGCATGGTTATTTTGATATTGAACTAAAAGATCAGATGATTGAAATTTTAGAAGGCGGGCATTCTGTTGCCGTCACGTTTGATATCGCCCTAGGCAAACGCTACAAAATCCAACAATTTAAACTAATAAACACGACTATCAATCCTGATTTGATATTTGACCTGATTAAATTCCAGCCAGGTGAAGCCTACAGTATAGGGAAACTCAATACCCTGACCAAAGCATTACAAAAAACCCAATTTTTTGTACAAGTCTCCATTCGACCTGATATCGCCTCTCGTAACATGCAAAATCATACTGTGGATATTAATGTTAACGTGACGGAAAAACAAAAACATTGGATTAATTTGGGTGCAGGAGTATCAACTGACGATGGTTTACGCACATCCATCACATGGACTCGACCAAGATTAAATAACGCAGGACATAGCTTACGCGCAGCTACCCAACTCTCGGTACCAGAACAACAAGCGACCTTTACTTATAAAATCCCTTTTGTAAATACCAACAAGGATTATTTAAGCTTCCAAGCTGGTATACAAAATATCGACCGCAACGATACTCAGAGTCTGACTTCATCTATTGGATTGCAACGCTACTTTGCGTGGGGCGATAACGACTGGCAGCACAATCTATTTACCCGTTATGAATATTCTGAATTTCGCCAAGGTGCTGAACCTCGAAACTATTCAGAACTCCTGTTTTTAGGTGCCAGTACAACGGTACTTAAAACAGACAATCCACTCTATCCAACACAAGGAACACGCAAGACAATCACTCTTTCGACCGCACAAAATAGTCTACTAAGTGATCAGACGATTTATAAATTATCCGCACAAGGAAAATGGCTTTTACCTTTAGTTAAGTCCAATGCATCAAACACTTATCACTGGCTGAGTATTATTGATGTTGGTCTGCTCGAAGCGGATGACTTTTTTACCGTCCCTTCAATAATTAGATTTTATGGTGGCGGTGATCAAAGTATTCGTGGCTTCGCATTTCAAGCGCTTTCTCCAATAGATGCAGATGGTGTTGCGACGGGTGCAGACCGCATGTTCAGTACTCAACAAGAAATTTTTATGGCACTCAATGATAATTGGCATTTCGCATTTGGCGTAGATGCCCTCCATGCCAGTACGACACAAGACATAATCAACGCATACAGTACAAATATTGGTGCGCATTGGCGTTCACCAGTGGGCCCCATTCGCTTTTATGTATCTAGAGGATACAGTAATTTTGAAAATACCTGGCGGCTGCACCTCTTAATGGGGCCATTGTTATGAGTACACTAACAGTTAAAAAGGTGGCGCTATGGCAGCGCTTGCGCTTTAGTCTTTTTGTATCTCTCAGTGTCATATTAATAATCTTGGCCGCAAGCGTAGGTTTGGTTAATTCAGAAGTTGGAACAAAATGGTTAGTGGGTGGTACTAATAAAATCAAAGGTCTACAAATAGATAATGTCCAAGGGACTTTATTTTCTAAATTAGAGATTTCATCAGTTACATATACTTCTACAAACATGGATATCGTTATAAATGACTTAACTTTTGGTATCGATTTGTCATGCTTGTGGGAAGGCAAAGTCTGTCTTAGTGCTGCTGAGCTAAATTCGTTACATGTTATAGAAACAAAGGTACAAACAAGTATTACCGAAGAGCATACTGATTCGAAAATTAACTTACCTATGCAGATTAGTCTGCCACAGATTAAGCTTGGTAAGTTTACATTTGACCGCTTGAATAAGTCACAAATACAACTAGAAGGCCTAAAAGTAGATCCCATTGTTATTTCTGCGACCGATAGTTCGCATTTACTCAATTTAACGGATATTGATGTACAGCTTGAAAGCTTGTTTATACTTCTGCCGAATACTGCTAATCACTCTAGAGGTTCTGCAACAAAAAATAGTAAAAAGAGTAATCACCGCATTGCCAATGCTTCTCATGCACAAAATGATAAGGGTAGCGAAACATCAGCCAATCTTGATGGCGCTTTTGAAACGAATGGCTCTGATGAGACTCTGGGTTCTCCCAATAAGCCACCTTCGGTTAGTTTAACAAGTGATCTAAAAGCAGTCATTGCGCAAATTCAGCATTCGCAAAGCGCTATCTATACACATATTAGTGAGTTATTTGCACTGCAAAAAAACTATAGTACTACTTTGCAAAATATCTCATTACCCAAACTACAGTTCCCGGTGAACTCAGTTAACGCCTCAATCTCAGTTTCTAGCATTAACATCTTAAAACATAAGCTGCCCCCCCTTATTGAAAATCTTAGCGTAAAACTAAACACACAGCTAAAGCAAATACAGCCTGAGAAAACACAGTTACTAATCGAAACATTTACCGGCCAGCATGATGACTTTTCTTGGATGCTAACCGGTGCAATTAACGAAACCTACACACATGAACTAGCTATTAATTTTCAATGGGCCAAACCAGAATTAGTGGCAACAGAACTAGTCAGCCCAATTGAACATTTGATATGGCGATCTTCTGGATATATTTTAAACCCAGAAATAGATATATCTACGACTGGCTTAATTAATGCCAAGGTAAAAATGCTGAGTAATTTGCGCAAAGTAGATACACCGTTGGATCTGAAGATTTACTGGGCACCTTTTAAATACTCATATCAAGATATTCATATGGAACTTGGGGAAGGTTTTCTGCAAGCACATACTGACACAAATACCATAGACGTAGCCTTCGACATCCCGCTCAATACGTTTGTTTTAGCAGAGAAACATACCAGCCTTTTAAAGCCTAATTTACGGGTGACTAATATTTCTAGTCGCTGTTCTATGCAAATAAATTTAGCAAAAATAAAGAGTGACAATTGCATTATAAATGTTGCTGAAAACCCTTTCAAAATTGATATTTCTGGTACATCTGAGCAGGGTCTAAATATCGAAACAGCGTTTCAAATCCAGAATACTGCACTCCCTTCTGACTGGTTCGTCAATGGTAAAAGAGTGACTGAACTACTCGCTGAAAATTCGCTTGCCATGAACAATGGTAGTGAATTAAACATCTCAACCAAGACATTTATTAGAAAAGATAATCTACATATAGAGTCAGCTGTAACACTAGATGACTTAGTCTTCAAAGGTATTACAATAAAAGATTTTAATTCAGCCATAGAAATTTCAGCTGATGTTGACGGTATGATTGCCAATATAGCTGAGACTCAATTAGCACTTATCCACGCTCGAGCCAAATTAGATCACCAGCAAGCACGGATTAAACTTACACCTAGCCAGTTTTCTCTAGATTATAAAAAAGGACTCATACAAACTTCAGCGATGGATTTAGCTCTGTTTGATCACCCTTCAATGATAGACAAACAAAGTAAAATTCCACGGCCACAAGAACGTATACAAACTTTGGATAATATAGTTTCGCATGGCAATATTCGTATCGCACCAATTACCGTAGACATTAATGCTCCTAACCTCTCTACACAGCTCATTATTACAGATCTTAATTTACAAAACATACTAGATGTTGTTCAAGGTATTGCCCCATCACCTATCCTAGCTAATCTACAAACAAATAGCTCAATGATGATCACGCTCCATACACACCTCTCACAAAGGAAGAAACTTGAAGCAAACATTACAGCTAATTTACTTCCTAGCACATGGGAGTATGACAGCTTAAATATCGATTTGAGTCCTGCTCAGCTTAAAGGTGAATTAGCTTGGGATACCACTCAACCCATATCAACCTTAACAGGAAACATGCAGACTGAAGTTTCCGGTAGTCAATTAGGTAAAATAGCATTAGAGATAGAACGAACTGACAAAACAAAGCTATACGCTGAGTTATTTTCGGTAAATCTGGGAGTGTTTGCTCCATTTATGCCGCAGTTTAAAAATTTCGGAGGCCTTGCAAGCGCTAATTTAGCATTGGCACAAACTGAGTCGAATATTAATATTGATGGTGTGGTCATTATCCCAGAGCTAAACATTAATATTGAAAAGCTTCCTAAAAGCGCACAAACGCCCCACCCTGATATTCAATTTAAGAAACCTTTAGAGCATGTATTTGATCCCAAAATAGAAGAGTCTGAGGGGCTCAACATTAGCAGTAATATCAACGTATTCATTGACCCTTTACAACAAAATACAGTGACGATATCAGCGTTGGACTTCGCCAGTGCATTAAATGGCTATGTGAATGTCAGTGGCAAGGTTCAAAGCCCGCTGGTAATGGGAGATATTAATCTCGTTGATGGCAGTTATGCTGCATACGGTCAAGATCTTCTGATCCGCAGTGGAAGTTTGAATTTTACGGGTCCTGTGAGTTTGCCATATATTGATATAGAGGCTATACGCAATCCTAAAAATATGGCTGATGCCACTATCGCAGGGTTACAAATCACCGGGAACCCCAATCAATTAAAAGCGAGTTTATTTTCAGAGCCCATGCTAGAAAACCCGAATATCTTGTCTTATCTGATCCGGGGTAAGGGACTAGATGCAAGCTCGGACGAGGACAACTCGGTTATATTAACAAATGCGTTGTTGGGATATGGTTTAGGTCGCAGCGCAGATGCCGTCAGTAAAATTGGCGATGCGTTTGGCGTCGATGACTTACAGTTAGGCACACAAGGGCAAGGTGAACAAACTCAAATTGGTGTTTCAGGTAAATTAAACGACCGCTTAAGTATTGAGTATCGAGTCGGTGTTTTCTCGGCCATCACAGAGTTTGGTTTACGCTACCAATGGTTGCCTAACCTGTATTTAGAAGCTACGAGTGGTGCGAGTAATGCGTTGGATGTTTTTTACGAAATCAAATGGGGAGAAAGGCAGTTACCTGAAGAACAGGCTACTAATAAACCTAGCACTAACAACCCAAAAAAATAACGACTAGCTACATTTTGCACAATAGCTAGTAGTCATGTTTGGCATAGTTAGGTTATCTGCTTCAGCTACTTACGATATTTGGCTTAGCTACTTAAGGTATTTGCCTTAAGGAATTAAAATATTTGTTCTGATTACCTACGATATTTTTGCTCACCATTCACCCACGTTTCTAGCACTTGAGTATCTCTGATTTGACTCGGCTCAATTGCAAAAATATCACGATCAATCAAAATAAAGTCAGCTTTTTTACCGGCCTCTAAAGTCCCCAAAATATCATCTTGGAAACCCGAGTAAGCTGCATCTAAAGTAAAACCTCGCAGAGCTTGTTTGAGTGTCACACTCTCTTCAGGGATCCAACCAGACTCTGGCAAATTATCACCCGACTGGCGTGTCACTGCAGCATGTAAACCATGAAAAGGATGAGCTAACTCAACTGGAAAATCCGAACCAAAAGCAATTCTAGAACCTTGATCGAGGAACGTCTGCCAAGCATAAGCACCTTTTAAACGTACTTTACCCAAGCGGTCTTCGGCCATATTCATATCGGATGTTGCATGGGTTGGTTGCATCGATGGAATGATCCCCAATGTTTTAAACTTTGGAATATCTTCAACAGCTACTACTTGTGCGTGTTCTATCCGGTGACGCTCGGTATTTTCTGGAAAAATAGCAAAGGTTTTAGCAAACTCATCAAGAGCTAAACGGTTTGCTCTGTCACCAATAGCATGGAAATTTAATTGAAAATTTGCACCTAAGACCTCTCTAAATAAGGAAGGTAATTGTTCTTGAGGTGTTACTAATAAACCATGATTATCAGGATCATCACTGTACGGTTCTAGTAATGCAGCACCTCTACTACCCAAGGCGCCGTCACCATAGGCTTTCACACTGCGGATAGAAAGCATATCATTTGCATCTGTAATGTGCCCTTTGGCCAGCATAGCAGGTAAGTTTTTATCTGTAGCCGCTAGCATCGCATAGATTCTAACGTGTAAGTTATTCGCGTTAGCTTGAGCTTGATAAAACTCCGCAACATGTTGCCCAATACCGGCATCATGCATACTCGTGATACCCAATGATAATAAATGTTCATTGGCCGCTTGAAGTTGTTCAGCTAATTGAGCTTCATCTGGTTTTGGGATCAATTTTTCAACTAAATAAGAGGCATTATCAATCAATAACCCTGTTGGATGACCCGCAGCATCTTTAACGATTTCACCGCCGGATGGGCTTGGTGTAGTTGCCGTTATTCCCGCTTTGTCCAAGGCAACACTATTCACCCAGACAGCGTGACCATCGACTCTCGATAATACAATAGGTTTATTGATGTTCAATGCATCAAGACTCGCTTTGGTTGGGAATTGTTTATTCGGCCATAATACTTGGTTCCAACCACGCCCTATAACCCACTCAGAGGCTGAATCCGCATGTGCCGAAATAAAATTTTGCACTAACTGTGCTGCTTCGATTTCACTTTTAGCCGAGCGCACATCAACCGATAATAAGTTTTCACCTAACCCCAGCATATGACCATGCGCATCTATAATACCAGGGAGCATGACTTGACCATCAGCATCAATGGTACGGTCAACATTACCCACGCTAAACGTATGCCCCACTGCGATAATCTTGTCATCTTTGAATGCGATTTGTGAAAAATTTATCAAATCACCTTGGGCATTCAAGCTATATCCATTCACATTTTTAATTAAGGTCGTTTCCGCAAAAGTTAGTGAGCTAATGACGGCTAAAGACACAGACAGAATCAAGTTGCTAAAGTAGTTAACTATACGCATGAGAAGTCTCATTTATTGGACATGTAAGTCTATGAAGAGTAACTGGTTTTTATTTTATTGTAAAATGGATTTGGCAAGAGTAAGAAGACACTAAAAGTATCAAAAATCCTGAATATTTTGCGTAATAAAAAGAGTATTATGTACTTATAGTTTATAAGTCATCGTTTTTTTCATCTCAACACCCTTGGCAATCGCCTCATCGGTTGTTTCACCTCGTGCAAGCATGACCCCCATGCGACGTGACCCATTTACCTCTGGCTTCCCAAATAAACGTAAATCAGTACCTGGCTGGGCTAGCGTTTCTGCCAGATTACCATACATTATCTGTTTTGCTTGACCAGAAACAACTAAAGCAACAGAGGCAGAAGGTCCATAAAACTCTATGTCTGGGATTGGTAAACCCAAGAATGCGCGAGCATGCAGGGCAAACTCGGATAAACCTTGTGAAATCATAGTGACCATACCGGTATCATGAGGTCGAGGAGATACTTCACTAAAGATAACATCATCACCTTTGATAAATAATTCAACACCAAATAAACCGCGACCACCTAACGCTGAAGTGACCTGTTCAGCGATTTCCTTGGATTTTGCTAGTGCTATTGGCGACATTTGTTGAGGCTGCCAAGACTCTTGATAATCTCCGTTTAACTGCGTGTGACCGATGGGTTCACAAAACGCTACACCACCAGCATGCTGTATAGTCAATAACGTGATTTCATAATCAAAGTCGACAAAGCCCTCTACAATCACACGACCTGCACCAGCACGACCGCCAGCTTGCGCATATTTCCAAGCGTCTTCGATATCTTTGGAAGTTTTGATTAAAGATTGTCCTTTGCCAGATGAACTCATAATAGGTTTGACGATACAAGGCAAACCTATCTTATCAATAGCTGTAGTAAACTCTGATAAATCATCAGCAAAAGTAAATTCAGACGTTGCTATTTGTAATGTATTAGCAACGAGCAAACGGATCCCTTCGCGATTCATTGTAAGATGAGCGGCATTTGCAGAAGGGACAACATTGAACCCTTCATTTTCTAAGGCAATTAAAGTAGATGTCGCAATCGCTTCAACTTCTGGAACAATAAAATTTGGTTTCTCGATTTCAACGACGTTGCGAAGTTTTGCTTCGTCTAACATGGAAAAGGTATAACTGCGATCTGCAACCTGCATTGCTGGAGCATTATCATAACTGTCACATGCAATCACTTCGCAACCCAAACGTTTAAGTTCGATTACTACTTCTTTGCCAAGTTCTCCTGCGCCACAAAGGAGTACTTTGGTTGCAGTATCTGTAAAAGGTGTGCCAATGACAGCCATATTTTTTCCTAAAATGCTTATGTTACCACTAAGTATCGACGTAAAATCTTACATATATGTTCGATAGCTATCGGCTTTACCGTACCTATTTACACAACCCCAGCAGCTTTAAATAATTGGAGGTGAACCTCAACCAGAGCTGAAATATCGCGTTGATATCCACCACCAATAACAGCTGCAATGGGTACATCTAATTCTTCTGCTCGTGCAAAGACCATTTTATCTCGTTGCAAAACACCTGCGGTAGAAATATCTAAATGACCTAAATCATCGTCTTGATGAATATCCACACCAGCATCGTAGATTATGGCATCAGGGTTATGTAAACGGCAGGCTAAATCTAGCGCTTCGGCAACGGTCTCCAAAAATATATCATCTGCTGTTCCCTTGGGCAATGGAAAGTCCATATCTGATATTTGCTTACGATGTGGAAAGTTCTTTTCACCATGAATAGATACGGTAATCACTTGTGGGTTATTTTGTGCGAGTTTAGCCGTGCCATCGCCTTGGTGCACATCACAATCAAATATCAATACTGTTTCAATATCGTCCTTTTGTAGCATGGTCAAAGCAGCAAGATATAAGTCATTGACCATGCAAAACCCTGAGCCAAAATCGGCAAAGGCATGATGATAGCCTCCCGTAAGATTTAAAGCTTTACCATGTGTAAGCGCTAATTCCGCAGTTAACACGGTACCAGCTGCAGCTGTTAACGTACGTTCAATTAATTGCTCAGACCAGGGAAAACCGATACGGCGCATAGCCTTTGGATCTAAGTCACCACTGACAAGTTCGTTGATATACTGGGGCTGATAGACCTGTTGTAGGTTTTTAGGTAACAAAGGTTCAGGTGTATGAAAATGAGTTTCAGGCACCCCTTTTTCAGTCAGTGCGTCATAAATACCTTGATATTTTTCAATTGGAAAACGATGTCTTTCAGGGAGATCTAGTTGAGAGTAAATAGGATGAAAAACCAGTGGGATCATAAGGTGCACTTAAATTATTTATTAATCAATACCATCCTTTGGATAATAACAGATCACCCTACGCAAGGAAAAATGCTGTCTTTTTATGATGTCCAAGTGTAATAAAGCGTCTATTTGTATGTGTGTATGTAAGTGCATTGACACACTTTACGATTTTACTTAATTAGTTAATTCGAATAAAAACAAACACATAAAAAAAGTAAAGATCGGTTTAGCTCTGATTTTTTGTTACATCCAGTGATATTTCGTTTACAACAAAATCTCAAATACGCGCCATGATAAAAGAGCATATCGCAAACAACTACGAAGGAAATTCGACCATGCTTAAAACTACACATTTTATCAAAGCCGCCGCTACTGTTCTTGCTATTACAGCAGCATCTTCAGCATTTGCTGATACCACTTATCTCGCTGCAGATGACAGCAAAGCCAGTCAGCTGTGTGTTGCTGTTGCCACTGGTAACAAACACCAAGTCCGCAATCAGGTCTCTGGTTTTAAACCTACAACAATGATCAGACAAAACTATCGTATGGTAGTTAATAATGTGACGTGTAATGGTCAAGACCTCGTGAACTTCGCTTTAAACACGGGTAATTACCCTATTGCAGAAAAGTTATCAAAATACCGCCAAGGTAATGTACAAATCAAAGATATTGCCAAACAGCAAAAAATACATGGCACGGTCATCACAACAGCAAGCTAAATATCACTAACAGTGAGACAAGTGGCAAGTCTATAACTTGCCACCCTTATTGCCAAAATAGTGATAATCCAGCATTGCAGATTTATCTCTGCATGTAATACTCTACACAATATTCACTTAAGTTTGTATGCCCCTTGCTTTTGACTCAATACACACCAATAGGACACTATGAAATTTATTCACACCTCTGACTGGCACATTGGACGCCAATTTCACAATGTATCCCTATTAGAAGACCAAAAGCATGTCCTCAAGCAAGTCGTTGCCTATATCCAAGCTGAAGAAGCGGATGCCTTAGTCATTGCAGGCGATATCTATGACCGTTCAGTGCCACCGGCTAGTGCAGTAGAGTGTCTTGATGAGATTATGCAAAAGGTATGTATCGACTTAGGCGTCCCGATTGTCTTGATCCCTGGGAATCACGATAGTGCAGAAAGAGTCGGTTTTGCGGCAAAGCTGATGAAATCTTCAGGCTTGCATATTATCGGTAATTTAACGGATATATATGAGCCGGTTGTTATAAAAGCTAAAGGTTGTGCTGTTGCCTTTTATGGGATCCCTTATTGCGAACCACTACAAGTCAGAGATACCTTCAATCAAGACGTCAAAAGTTATGATGCTGCACATACTTTTTTGGTCAATGAAATCAAGAATGTTATGTCTACTGAGTACGTCAATGTCCTGCTTAGTCACTGTTTTATCGATGGTGCTTCTGAATCAGATTCTGAACGCCCCTTACAAATAGGTGGCGCAGATAGAGTCAGCTACGAGCCCTGCTTAGACTTTGCATATGTGGCTTTGGGCCACTTACACAGCCCACAGTTCAAAGGCGCTGAACATATACGCTACTCGGGCTCTTTGATGAAATACAGCTTTTCAGAACAGCACCAGAAAAAAGGGGTAACTTTGGTCGAGGTTAACCAAGAAGGTTTAGTCGCGCAAACTCATTTGCCCCTCTCTCCTCTTCGCGACATGCGGATAATAGAAGGTGAATTAGCGACTATCATCGAGCAAGGAGAAGTGGATCCGCATAAAGAGGATTATCTGTTAGTCCGCTTAACAGATAAACATGCCATCTTAGATCCTATAAGTAAACTTCGAACGGTATATCCTAATGTTTTGCATTTAGAAAAACCAGGGATGCTAGATACCAACACTACCGGACTCAAACAAGCGTCAGTCAAACATAATGAGTTTGCTATGTTCCAAGACTTCTTCGCACAAATTGCAGGAGAGGATATGTCTGAAGAACAAAAAAAAATAGTCTCAGGGCTGATTGACGAACTCAGTAAATAAGGACGCTTTAGCATGAAACCTATTAAATTAACTGTACAAGCGTTTGGTCCTTTTGCTGGTAGTGAGGACGTAGACTTTTCTAGTTTGGGACGCAATCCTCTATTTTTAATCAACGGTCCCACCGGGGCAGGTAAAAGCTCCATCCTCGATGCTATTTGTTTTGCACTTTATGGGCAAACTACAGGCTCAGAACGGTCTGGCACAGAGATGCGCTGTGACTTTGCAGAAATAAACACTCTCACACAAGTCACCTTGGATTTTAGTTTAGGCAATAAGTACTACCGGATTACTCGTATACCGATGCAAGAGCGTCCAAAAAGCAAAGGTGAAGGATTCACCAAGCAAGCTTCTGAAGCGAATTTGTGGGAACTAGATGATAGTAATAATGAACGTCTTATCGTCTCATCTAGTGTTACTGAAGCTGATAAAGCCATCAAAACGCTGATCGGATTAGACGTAGAGCAGTTTCGTCAAGTCATGGTCTTACCCCAAGGTAAGTTCAGGGAATTGTTGTTAGCCGACTCCAAAGATAGAGAAAAAATATTTAGCCAATTGTTTCAAACGTCTATTTATAAAAAAATCGAAGACAAGCTAAAAGAACAAGCCTCAGATATCAAAAGAGCAGTTGATGAGCATAAAAATATCATCAAAGGTCTACTTGAAGGGGCGAACCTGAGTACCGAGGAAGAAATACAAACTTCATTCGAGGCACTAAACCCTCTATTAGCAGAGGCTTTGGATGAAAAAAACAAGGCTGACAAGATAATCACAGCATGTGAAAAAGCAGTTAATGAAGCCAATCAGCTAGTACAAAAGTTTGCGGATTTAGAGGCTAAAAATAACGCTTTGCAACAGCATAAATTGGGTGAGAGTGCGATTGCAGAGAAAAAGGCACAACTCAAACTCGCAGCAACCGCACAAAAAATACAACCGATCTTTACGGCACTGCGCAATGCCAATCAATCATTGCAAGATACTCAGTTCCAGTTTACCAATAGCGAACTTGCTCTTACTCAGGCGGACACTCAACTCAAGTCGGGTATAGCAAATTTTGAGCAAGCACAAGAAGCAGCTAAAAACGTGCAGGCACTGCGCGATAAACAAAGCGAGTTAAAACAATATTTAGTACTCGCAGATGAGTTAGCCACGGCGCTCAGTGCACACGCCCTAGCCCAGAAAACAGCAACTGATAGTCAAACAGCTCTAGCTAGTAAGCAAAGCGAAGTGGCAACGTTACAAGCAGCTATTACAGATAAAGAAGCCGAACTACAACAACTGAATATTGCTATCCAGCCGTTAGCACAGCAACAAATTAAGCTCAATAGCTTGCAACAAGTACTCAATAAGCGAACCAAACTTGAAACCGCTCGACAAGATTTGAGCACCTTACAGCTATCGACAGCACAAGCCAAAGCAGCTGTTGATGTGGCTGGAGACACGCTGCGTCAGCTAACTATTCAAGCCAAGCAAACAGAACTTGCCTGGCATACCAACCAAGCGGTACTGTTAGCTAGTGAATTAGCAGATGGTGATCCTTGCCCTGTGTGTGGCAGTGTCGAGCACCCTCACCTAGCTAGTCTTGATGATGCAGCGAATATTGTGACCAAGGAAGATGTAGAGTATGCCAGAGAACGTGTATCTCAGACTGCGACTAGAAAAGAGGAAGCCAAATCTGTATACGACAAATCGTTCTCTAATGAAGCAGTCAAAGAAGCTGAGATAACCGGCTTAGAAGATGAGCTTGGGGAGTTAGCATCACTATCATTACTAGCAGTCACTGAACAGTGCAGCGAGCAACAGACAAGAGTCAAAGCGCTAGAGGACACACAACAACAGATACAAAATATATCTGAAGCGCTGTCAGCAGAGCAAATACACCTGAGCAAAATTACAGCGGAGTGTGCAGCTCTTCAGGATAAAGCGTCTACGGATAAAGAACAAAGCCTTAGAGCTGGGTCCAAAGTCGAACACTTAGAAAATCAAACGCCAACACAATACCGTGACTCAGCAGGACTAACATCCCAAATCGAAACCTTGACCACACAAGTCCAAGGGTTAGAAACAGCGGTAAATGCTGCACAGCAACAAAAAGAGCAACTTCAAACTGCACTTGCTAGCGCTCAAGGTCATCATCAGTCGCTGACAAAACAGTTAGACGATACAGCTATAAATCAAAATACAGCCCAAACAGCTTGGCAAACAACGCTCGATGAAAGTGAGTTTGCTGATGAAGAAGTCTTTGTTCAGGCATTGCTAAGTGATGACATACAACAAGGCTTGCAGCAAGAAATTGAAGCGTATACCACTGCATTAGCAGAATTAACGGGTGCTAAAACACAGCTTGAAACAGAATTAGCAGGTAAAGATAAGCCTGAACTAGTTAGCCTCCAAGACGCGATAACAAAGGCAAAAACGATATTCAATGAAAAAGAAACACATTGGCGCGGGTTGGACCAGCGCAACAATCAACTGTTAGCACTGCAGCAAAAGTTACAAGAAGCAAAGACAAAAAATGCAGCATTGGATGAACAGTACAAAGTTATTGGAACCCTATCGGATGTAGCCAATGGCCAGACGGGAAATAAGGTGAGCCTGCAACGTTTTGTACTGAGTGTGTTGTTGGATGATGTATTAATTCAAGCGTCACAGCGACTTATGAACATGAGTTCTGGCCGATACCAATTAATTCGTAAAGAGGAGCGCGCCAAGGGCAACAAAGCCTCGGGGTTAGACTTAGAGGTTGATGATACCCACAGTGGCAAGTCCAGACCAGTAGCGACTCTGTCAGGTGGCGAATCATTTATGGCGTCATTATCACTGGCGCTAGGTTTGTCGGATGTCGTGCAAGCGTATTCAGGTGGGATCAAGCTCGACACGCTATTTATTGATGAAGGTTTCGGTAGCTTGGATTCAGAGTCATTAGATCTGGCGGTACGCACGCTTATCGACATTCAAAATGACGGACGTATGATCGGGATTATCTCGCACGTGTCAGAGCTAAAAAGCCAAATGGGTCACAGAATTGATATCACACCAAGTACAACGGGCAGTAAGATAGCGGTGATTGCAGCGTAATAGCTATTTGATAGGGATACGTCTATTGTGTTGTTATTTATTTGCAAAAAAAAGACAAACCAAGGCTTGTCTTTTTAATCAATGAAAAACAGGAAATCAACCTTCTTGTAGATCATGAATAAAGTTTGCAACCAGATTAATTCATTTCTAATCGGGCAATATTTAGAAATGTTTACTAACTCTTCCAAACACACCGAGCGTCGTAGGAGGTCTGTATGCTAATCCAAAACTTGAGGGGGGAACAAAACGCTTTCGACAACTGATAACGAAAGTGGCCCACCAACATAAAAAGTAACTAAGTTATGTATTTGGAGTTTGGGAATAGACAACTAACCTTGCGTATTATTTGAATAAGTCTTATCTTTATCTGTCAGGTTTTATTGTTAGGGCTTAATCAAATCTGACAGTCGCATAAGTGCCATGAGCAGTCATTCATGATTAACTCGTTTCTGCCCCAAGACGAGTTTAGGCGACGGTCGCAAATGAGCGATAAGCGATCATTGAGATTGGATAAATTTTAAAAATAACCAATATAGCTTATAAATACAGAAATCCAGACCAATGAACATATCAATAGCGCAATTAATACTGCTGCGGAGCCTAAATCTTTAGCGAGACCTGACAATGGATGAATCTCTAAGCCAACTCTGTCTATTGTTGCTTCTATTGCTGTATTAACAACCTCTGCGAATATCACAAATAAAACAGAGATTAGTAGCATGACCTTTTCGTAAATACCTATCTGCCAAATCGAAATAATAGTTAACGATAAAGCGAGTAAAAAAAGCTCTTGTTTAAAAGCGGCTTCATTTTTAGCAAGCCATTTAAATGCACGCTGTGAATTTTTAAAAGCTAAAACGACTCGATTAATACCTGACGGCTTATTTGCACTATCAAATTGCATTGGAAACTCTCTTTATAGACTTAGGGCCTTACAGGCGTTAAAAATATCGTATTCAGGTTGGTATTGACTGCTGCTTACTTGAGTTAAGCCAAGTAAAGTGTCAAAAATATTGTCGTGTGAAAATACTTTTGAGCGTTGTAACTCAATACAATTATTAAATTTAGAGTTAGCGAGTGTATTACTCCAAAAAATCATTGGAATATGGGTTTGCTCGCTTGGTGCTAATGCATATGGAAACCCGTGAAGGTATAAACCTTTCTCACCAAGTGACTCACCGTGATCTGACACATATAGGAGTGACTTCTTCATTTCGTTACTTGTTTGTAATACTTTTATCAACTGGCTCAACACCTTGTCTGTGTATGCGATAGTATTATCATATGTGTTTGTTAGTTCAGTTGTACTACAGTTCTGAATATCGCTTCGAGAGCAATCAGGTTTAAACAAACTCTCGTGTTCAGGGTAACGACGATAATAAGTTGGTCCATGTGAGCCTATCATATGTAGAACAACCAATTTATGTTTAGCGTTACTAGTAGCTATCTTGTCTGCTAGTTTCGTAACTAATATTTCATCAAAACAGTAATGACCATCACATAACGGATCTTCTTTATTCGGCTCAATGTTGTCCGATTTGATGCGAGCACACACTCCTTTACAGCTGCTGTTATTATCAATCCATGTTACTTCAACACCACTACGCTGAATAATGTCTAGAACATTTTCTTGACTACTAGCAAGCCGAGAATCATATTCTTTGCGGTTCAGTCGTGAAAACATACAGGGGACTGAAATAGCCGTTGATGTTCCACATGATGAAACATCACTAAAATACTTTACGCCTAACTTGGGAGTATAAGTATTCGTTGCTCTACTATAACCTTGTAGTGAAAAGTTAGCCGCCCGAGCTGTTTCCCCGACAACCATTACAGTTAGCGAGGTGCTCGTTTTATTTTTTAAAGTGGGCAAATTATCGAGCACCTTGAAAGGTAATGGTGGATAAAAGTAATTATCCATCAGGTATTTATAACTTGCTGTATAGAATGCAAACGGGGTGATATAACTTGTTAGCTGTCGGTTGTTGCGGCCAACAGAAGCGTACTCTTTATAAAAGGGTACAGCGATTAAGGCACAACAGAGCAAAGCTGATAGATTTAGCTTCGTAAAGCTTTTTAAACGTGCTCTAAAACTCCCAATAATTTTGAACTTGGAAAATAAGTAAGTAGGTACAGCTCCCAATAAAAAAATAAATAACACAAGCTGAAAGTTTAAGTATGAAAATGCTTCACCTGAATTTGTTTCAACAATATTTTGTAACATGTTCTTGTCAAAAATAACGCCATAATTAAGTGTTGAATAAAACAACAATGAGCAAACTAAAACACTAAATAGAAGTATAGGTTTAACAAAAGTAATTAAGGACAACCAACTTAAAACTAAAACAGTCAATGAGAATAGCAATAAAGGGACCGACGCGATAAAAAGCCAATTTATATGCCCTGACTGTGTTGCAGCCATGAAAGTATTGTATAAAAACAAGCCATTAAACGCGATAACGATATACATTGAAACTAAGCAAACAAATTGGCTGTAACTTACTTGCCAAGACGAAATACAAAATCTTTTAAACGAAATTATGATAGTTACTCCTTATCACTACTTTTATCAGCTAAACGATAAAGCTGCTCGGTGTAAGCTAAGTTGCTAAATAACACATGAGCGAGTGCTTTTTCAGCTAACGTTTGATCAACGTTTTGCTGTTCATTTTTTTCTTGTATTTTGGTTTGTTTGTTATAGCGCCAATAGCTGGTTTGTTGATTTGGCATTAGGATGACAGCGCGATCATTTTCTAGGTATGCAAAATTGTCGTAGTACTGCATCATTGCGCGTTCAACGGGATAACTTTTAGTTAGATCAAAGCCCAGCATTGGGGTTGCTTGGTCAATTCCTAAAAGTGACATCAAAGTAACAGGTAGATCAATTTGACTAACGAGTCTTGGATCGCGTTTACTTTTCATACCGCTGTTTAAAATAACAGCGGGTATATGAAAAGACTTCAAAGGGACAGGTTCAGAGCCAAAAACACGCACATCATGGTCTGCCACAACCAAAAATACGGTGTTTTTCCAGTACGACCGTGTTTTTGCTTTATTTATAAATTTCCCTAGTGCGTAATCGGCATACTTAATTGCAAGATCACGCTTATAGTTTTCAGGGTTATGTCCTTTGGGTAGCGATACTTTACCTTGTGGTATATCAAACGGATCGTGATTACTAGAAGTAAACACAAGACTAAAAAATGGCTCTGTCGAATTACTTAATTTAGTGAGTTCTTTATCTGCTTGATTGAATAAGTCCTCATCACTTACACCCCAAGAGGAGATAAACTGGGGATTTTCAATATGGTTGATGTCAACAATATCGTTAAACCCGTTTCCTAGAAAAAAGCTTTTCATATTATCAAAATGGCTTTCACCGCCGTAGATAAATTGTGTTTTGTAACCTTCTTTACTCAATACATCCGCTAGTGAAAAAAAGTTATGCTGCGATTTAGATAGTTTAACTACTGAGCGAGATGGTGATGGTGTAAAACCTGTGGTAATTGCTTCAATACCTCTTACGGATCGCGTGCCCGTAGCATAAAGGTTGTCAAACCCCCACCCTTGTTGATATAGCTTATCAAGTTCAGGCGTAATATCTAACCCACCAAGTTCTCCAACAAATCGGGCACCTAAACTTTCCTCAAGTATTATAACTAAGTTTTTTTTAACACCAGACACAAAAGGCTTGTTGTGCGCCAAGGTTGGAATATTTCCAGCGACAAACTGTTTTCGATAAGAAGCCTTTTTGACTGTATCTAAAATTTGTTGACGAGGCATTGTGCCATACAAATTACTGGCACTTTTTTCGTTACCCATGTTTTTCAGCGCAAACGCAACACTGTAAGTGGAGTTAAGAACAAGTGAGTTTACTAGTGAATCTTGAGAAAAATAGACTAATGCAGGGTTAAGCGGTCGGTGACTTAATGTACCTCTAGCAGCAAATAAGCAGATTATTAAAGCAGCCATTAGAATGGTTAAATTGGATGCTTTTTTCAGTGACTGTGGTTGTGTGAATGCTCTGCATAAAAGGCGATAGCTATAAACGCTTGTTAACGAGGCCAAAAGCAATGTACTTAGCATTGCAAAAAGATGACCATGCACTAACATTGAGAAGACTTCTTGTGGGTAATCAAGGTATTCAATATATAATCGGTTAGGCCTTACATCATATTGATTGATGAATGCAGGTGTTGATGCTTCAACAATAACAACTACAGTTGCAACGCTGCTACCGTAAAGTGTAAAAATACGCTGGAAAAGCTCTGTTTTAGGGCGTGCAACTACATGCAGTATCAGTATAAAAACCCCAATAGTTGCTAAGTATCCAATGCTACTTAAGTCTATTCTGATTGCTCCTGATATGATCGGCCAAATATCATCATCATTTAATCTTGAATGTTGCCAAAACAATAAAGCAATGCGGGAAGTTATAAAGATTGATATCAATATAATAGTAAAACGCAACAAGGGTTTTAAAACGAAAGTATTTGCTGTCATAGTTGTGCTCGATCTTAATAATTGTAGCAATACTAAAGACCGAAACTTAAGAAATCCTTAATCTAAACTTAATATTGGCTAAACTATGGAAACTTAAGCAAGTCATAAGTAAAACTTAAGCTATATGGCGTATGCTAATGATGAAAATATATTGTATCGATGGTATTACTTTATTGCAAACCATAAGAACCAAACAGCTTGATTCTAAAGTCTTAATTTTGAAGATTCATATGCCTATGGGATTGAACGTGATGTTAATGAACAGCTAGTTTTTCAGGATAATAATAAGCGTTTATTAACCTTATTTATTTCAATGCCTCCAGACTTTTTAGAACATGGTTCTGCAACTAAAAATTATGACACTTGGGCGTTTGGTATTTTTGCATATAATGTAATTTTTGGTGAAATGCCTTTTGACTTAAACGACATTAGAGATGTAACAGATTTGCGACAACACTCTAAACTGCCCCCTAATGTAAAAAGTAAATTGCAAGAACTTGATGATGGTCCCCATTTGATAATGCAACATCTATTGTCATGCAGAGGTGAAAATCGACCTGAAATTCATAGTATAGTTAGACTTTTCAGTTGGCTGATTCATAGGAGTGATGAGTTTACTGAAGTTGAATTTATCAAGCGTGTAATTCACAACGATGGTTTTGATCCTAATCATAGCCCATTAGATGATATATATTAGGTAGTTCCTCATAACTATTATTTGATTACTAGCGCTAGCTACAGATTCTTCAGTATAAAAATACATAAAAGCGAACCATCTCTGGTTCGCTTTTTTATTTTTACTGACTTCTAAATCCAACTATCGGTTGCAAACTTTATTCGAGTTGCAAACTTAATTCCGATAGTTGCATTCTTTATTCGCAACCTACACTTCTGCAGAGTCTCGATAACTGTCCAAATCAGGACAACTACACACCAAGTTTCTGTCACCATACACGTCGTCGATACGGTTTACTGTTGGCCAGAACTTATTGCGTGCAACAGATGGTACCGGATAAGCCGCTAATTCACGTGAATAGCTACGATCCCATTTATCATCACATATATCAGCTAGTGTATGTGGCGCATGGTGTAATGGGTTATCAATGCTATCCCACTCACCAGATTCAACTTTTGCTATTTCTTTACGAATGCATACCATGGCCTCAATGAAGCGATCAATCTCAACTTTTGCCTCAGACTCTGTTGGCTCAATCATCAATGTACCCGCAACTGGGAAAGACATTGTTGGCGCGTGAAAACCATAATCATTCAGACGCTTCGCTACATCCATCTCTGTCACACCTGATGCTTCTTTTAGTGGACGTAAATCGATAATACATTCGTGCGCTACTCGGTCATTGTTCCCTTTGTATAAAATTGGGTAATGTCCTTCTAGCTCTTTAGCTATGTAGTTAGCTGATAAAATCGCCACTTCTGTCGCACGACGTAAACCTGCTGAACCCATCATCTTAATATACATATAAGAAATCGGTAGAATCGATGCACTACCCCATGGGGCGGCTGAAACTGCACTGTTAGTGCCTAAGTCATCATTGGTACCGGCAGCTTCTAGTGGCACTAAAGAGTGGCTTGATAAAAATGGTGCTAAATGCGCCTTCACACCGATAGGTCCCATACCTGGGCCACCACCACCGTGTGGGATACAGAACGTTTTGTGTAAGTTCAAATGTGATACATCAGACCCAATCAAACCCGGTGACGTAATACCAACCTGAGCGTTCATGTTGGCACCATCCATATACACTTGACCACCATGCTCATGCACAATGTCACAGATTTCTTTCACCGTTTCTTCGTATACACCGTGTGTGGATGGATACGTGATCATCGCACATGAGAGATTCGCTGAGTGCTCTTCGGCTTTATTGCGCAAATCAACTAAGTCAACGTTACCGTCTGCGTCACAGTTTACGACCACTACTTTCAAGCTCACCATTTGCGCCGATGCAGGGTTGGTACCGTGCGCAGATTGTGGGATCAAGCAAATATTACGGTGATCATCACCACGGCTAGCGTGATAGCGTTTAATCGCTAACAGACCTGCGTATTCACCTTGCGCACCAGAGTTCGGTTGCATCGACAAAGCATCATAACCCGTGATATCAATTAACCAATCAGATAGCTCATCAATCATTGCCTTGTAACCTTGCGCTTGTTCAACTGGCGCAAACGGGTGTAATTGACCGAACTCAGGCCATGTCACCGGGATCATCTCTGCTGTTGCATTGAGTTTCATCGTGCATGAACCAAGAGAAATCATAGAGTGATTCAACGCTAAATCTTTGTCTTCTAGTGACTTGATATAACGCAGCATTTCAGTCTCTGAGTGATAAGAATTGAATACTTCATGCGTTAGGAATTCTGACTCACGCTTTAAGTCTTCCGGGATACCTGAAGTGCCCTGAACCTGTGAGTCTAACTCAGCGATATCTAGACCGTGTTCAGCACCGATAAATGCCGTAAATAAGTCAGCTACGTCGTTACGAGTCGTCGTTTCATCAAAGCTCACACCGACTAAACCATCTTGGTCGATACGCAGATTCATATCCATCGCTTGTGCCGCTTTTACCACAGCATCTTTGTCACTCGGCGCTATTGTAATCGTATCAAAGAACGTGTCATTGACGACCTTCATACCTTTGGCCGTCAAACCTGCAGTAAAGATTTGCGCTAAACGATGAATACGTGACGCAATTTGCTGTAAACCAATTGGCCCGTGATACACTGCATAGAAAGAAGCCATATTGGCTAATAATACCTGTGCAGTACAGATGTTTGAATTGGCTTTATCACGACGGATGTGTTGTTCTCGCGTTTGTAAAGCCATACGCAATGCAGGACGACCACGAGTATCTTTAGATACACCGATGATACGACCAGGAAGCGAACGCTTGTAGCTGTCACGAGTGGCAAAGAATGCCGCATGTGGACCGCCGTATCCCATGGGGACACCAAAACGCTGTGCAGAACCAAACACTACATCAGCGCCTAATTCGCCAGGCGACTTAATTAACGTCAAACCCAGTAAATCAGTCGCAACTGCCACAACCGCTTTATTTGCCTGCAACGCAGCAATGATTTCTTCGACATTGTGCAACTCACCTTGAGTACCTGGATATTGTAATAAAGCACCAAACACATCATGTTCGGCTGCATTTACAACAGGACCTGTAATAAGGTCAAAACCAAACATTTCCGCACGCGTTTTAATAACATCTAGCGTCTGTGGGTGAACATTATCCGCAACATAGAAAGCATTGCATTTTTTATTTTTTGAAACGCGCTTTGCCAAGGCCATTGCCTCAGCTGCTGCGGTAGCTTCATCGAGTAATGATGCCGATGCCAGCTCCATTCCTGTTAAATCAATAGTGGTTTGTTGGAAGTTTAAAATCGCTTCTAAACGCCCTTGTGCAATCTCTGGTTGATACGGCGTGTACGCTGTATACCAACCTGGATTTTCTAATACATTACGCAAAATCACATGGGGGGTATGCGTGTCATAATAACCCATACCGATAAACGAGCGTTTTACTTGGTTTTTAGCAGCAACGGCTTTTAATTCAGCCAAAGCATCAACTTCAGACTGAGCTTCACCGACGTTTAAGCCTTCTGAAAGTATACTAGCTGGGACAGTTTGTTGAATTAAATCATCCAAAGAGTCTGCACCTACTGTATCAAGCATCGCTTGGATTTCAGGGCGGCCAGGACCGATATGACGACGAATAAAATCACTTTGCTGCTCTAAATCAGCAAGAGGTTTTTGCAATAATGGCATAGTTAAGCACTTATTTTGAAAATTAAACTTACAACGCCCTCACCCACCGGCATGTGAATGAGGCAACGAACATTAAGACTTACTCGTCTTCAATGTTTTGCGCATATCCTTCTGCGTCTAATAATCCTTCGACTTCGCTAACGTCTTCCGCTTTTACTTTAAACATCCAACCGTCACCGTAAGGGTCAGAGTTGACTAGCTCTGGTGAGTCTTCTAAGTCTTCATTTACTGCAATAACTTCACCTGTAATCGGTGCATATACATCAGAAGCGGCTTTTACCGATTCAGCTACAGCAGCGTCATCGCCCGCAGCAACATCATCACCTACATCAGGCAAATCAACAAATACCATATCGCCTAGCAAGTCTTGTGCATGCTCAGTGATACCAACAGTGAAAACACCATCACCTTCAGGGCGAACCCATTCGTGCGAGGTTGCGTAACGTAATTCAGCAGGGATATTGCTCATATTCATTCCTAATTATGTTGTGTAATTAAAATATTTTTCGAAAATGTTTTGTTATAAAACGCTCTTGCCGTTGCGCACAAAACTGGGCTTAACCACTTTAACTGTAACCCACTTTTTGCGCATTTCAACTTCTGCGTAATCTGTCACGGTATTTGATACACGAGCCAGCGCGATACTATGACCTAATGTTGGAGAAAACGTACCAGACGTAATGACACCTGTGCCCCCTTCCACTTTGACATTTTGGCCATGTCGTAAGACACCTTTTTCCGTCATTACTAGGCCAACTAACTTCTCAGATCCCTCTGCTTTTATCTGTTCTAACGTACTACGACCAACAAAATTGCGGTCTGTAGGTTCCCAAGATATGGTCCAGCCCATGTTGGCAGCTAGTGGTGAAATCGTTTCATCCATATCTTGGCCGTATAAATTCATACCAGCTTCCAGGCGTAAGGTATCACGAGCACCTAAACCACAAGGCGCAACACCCGCTTTTAATAAAGCATCCCAAAACTCACCGGCACGTGCGTTTGGTACCATGATTTCATAACCAGCCTCGCCGGTGTAACCTGTAGTGGCGATAAATAAGTCTTCGGCTTGGACACCGTAAAATGGTTTCATACCAGCAACAGCTTCTTGCTGTGCTTCAGAAAATAATTCAGCGGCTTTTGCTTTTGCGTTGGGACCTTGCACGGCAATCATAGCAAACTCATCACGCTCAGTGATGGTCACAGAAAAACCATCTGCTTGTTTGTTTAGCCAATTCAAGTCTTTTTCTTTTGTTGCTGAATTTACGACCAAACGATAGTTTGTTGGCTCAAAAAAGTAGACGATTAAATCATCAACCACACCACCTTCTTCATTCATCATGCCGGAATATAGCGCTTTACCTTTATCCTGTAGCTTGTCTACATCGTTAGCTAGTAGGTACTGTAAATAAGCTTTAGCATCGTCGCCAACAACATCAACAATCGTCATGTGTGAGACATCAAACATTCCTGCATCACGGCGCACAGCATGATGTTCTTCAATTTGAGACCCATAATTGATTGGCATCTCCCAACCAAAAAAGTCAACCATTTTGGCACCAGCTTCAATGTGTTTATGATGTAAAACTGTTTTATTTGTCATACTGCTTCTCTGTATTTTTGTTAGGCAGATACTACAAAAGCCCTCAACCTAGAACAAATTAAAAAGATAAATACATAGATAAGAATTTTAAATGTATATCGAATCTGATATAAATAATATAAATATTTTAAATAGTCTGAGTAAGAGCTATGAATAGTGCGCAGCGTAGTTTGAAAATGAAAACTTTAATGCAGGAAAGTAATACCTAAGAAACATTATTTATACGTTTTGAATTTACACCTTATAAAGAAATATAACACCTTCTAGTTTCTTACCTTAATAAGCATTGAGGCTCGCGGATGCATACGTGGATATACTCGCTGCGTGAGAGGCAATAGTTGGTCAGATGTTTATCTAGAATTAAATTAATTAATGAGGACTTATGAAGCAACTCTCTTTAGATACACTGCGTACTTTCGTTACAGTAGTCGAGCTTGGCGGTTATGCCAAAGCTGGAGATATGCTAGGTCGTTCACAACCTGCAATCAGTTTACAGCTGAAAAAGTTAGAGCAACAACTTGATAAAACATTATTTGTCAAAATCGGGCAGCGCCATGTATTGAGTAATGATGGGCAATGGTTGCTGGGCTATGCCAAGCAATTATTAGAGATTAACGATGAGGTATTTCGCGCGGTTCAGCAAGATCCATTAAAAGGACGTTTGCGTTTAGGGATCCCAAGTGAATTCGCGTCAACACTATTGCCAAGTATTATTGGCGAGTTTTCTAAACGATACCCCGATGTCTCACTAGATGTGACATCATCATTAAGTCAGAACTTACTTGGGCCACAACACAAAGATGACTTTGACCTAGTTCTAGCATTAGTTGACCCTACAGTGCCTACCGATGGTGAGATCCTGCGCAAAGATGAATTAGTCTGGGTCGGCGATATTAGACAACCATTGAAAACTGATCCTATATCTTTGGTGTTAGCACCGAATGGTTGTATGTATCGTTCAAGAGTCATTGACCGTTTAAAACAGCAAACCAATATATGGAAGATAACCTATACCAATGCTGATCTCTATGGACTCATTGCAGCTATTCAGCAAGGGCTTGGAATTACCGCGCTGGCTCGTCAATCGGTACCCAACTCATTGACCGTATTACAACATCCTGATTTACCACACCTTGGTAAAATTAATATTTGTTTATTCAACTATGATACTCAACACCCAGAAGTCTCAAAAACACTCTCTGAATTCATCCGCATGCGTTTGCGTGACTAAGATTGCATTTGGTGACGATGAATTTTACTATGGAGTATTTTAGATAATCTACAAACATGACGTTATCACCTCTTTCAATACCTGTGCTTCAGTAAAATCCAGCCTATTGAAAATGAGATAGAAATACTCAAAAGAGAAAATAATAAGGTCACTTATAACTACAAAGGACAGCTATGTTCACTACCTTCAAACATCATGTACTACCGACAGTTTTTCAAAGCAAGAGCATATTCCGTGCTGTATGTGCTTTGTTATTGCTCTCTCTTAGTTCAACATCCGTATTGGCAAAAGCAGGTGCACCTGCACCTGACAGACAACCTGATGAGGGCAAAGGCCCATATACCAAACTTATTTTACGCGGAGTAAATGTCGTTTCCGGAGAAGGTGCGCCAACCCAAGGGCCCATGGATATTGTGATCGAAAATGACATTATCACGCGTATTGTCAGTGTTGGGCATCCCGGTGTACCTATTCTTGATAAAAAACGTCCCAAAGCAGATAAAAACACCAAAGAGATGGACCTCACTGGTTATTATGTCCTGCCGGGGTTTGTGGATATGCATGGTCACATAGGCGGTAGCGCAGATAATATTCCCGCTGAATATGTCTTTAAATTATGGCTCGCTCATGGCATCACCACCGTACGCGAACCAGGTAGTTTTAATGGTTTAGATTGGGTCATGGACCATGTAGAACGCTCAGCAAAGAATACTATTGTTGCACCAAGAATCATTCCCTACCTCGGTTTTGGTATGGGGAATGAAAGTCCTATATATACTGCTGAGCAAGCTAGATCTTGGGTACAAAAAACAAAACAGCAACAAGCCAAAGGAATCAAGTTTTTTGGTGCAACACCAAAAGTAATGCAAGCAGCACTAGACGAAGCAAACAAACAAGATCTTGGTACAATGATGCATCATGCCCAACTCAATGTAAAAAGCATGAATGTGATTGATTCTGCACGCTTGGGTTTGACGACTATGGAGCATTGGTATGGTTTGCCAGAGGCCTTATTTGAGCAACGTACCATCCAAGACTATCCTGTGACTTATAACTATAATAATGAGCAAGACCGTTTTGCTGAAGCCGGTAAGTTATGGGCTCAAGCAGCGGACATTGGATCAGATAAATGGAATGCAGTTCGTGATGAACTCATTGCTCTAGACTTTACTATCAACCCAACTCTTACTATTTATCAAGCTTCTCGCGATCTACAACGAGAACGAACAGCACCCTGGCATAAACATTACACTCTGCCGACATTATGGGAATTCTTTACACCGAGCCGTTATGCTCACGGCAGCTATTGGTTTGATTGGGGCACTGAACAAGAAGTTATCTGGGCTAAGAATTACCAAAAATGGATGCGCTTCCTTAATGACTTTAAAAACCATGGCGGACGAGTGACTACAGGTTCTGACTCTGGCTACATTTATAAAATTTATGGTTTTGGCTACATTGCAGAACTTGAATTATTACGTGAAGCTGGTTTTAACGCTTGGGAAGTCATTCAAGCAGCAACGTTAAATGGCGCTGAAGCGTTGGGTTTAGATGATCAAATAGGTTCTGTTGTAGTCGGTAAAAAAGCGGACCTCGTTGTGATCAAAGAAAATCCCATAGCTAATCTTAAAGTCCTTTACGGAACAGGGCATTATCGTTTAAACGAAAATAATGAACCGGTTGTCAAAGGTGGCGTTGATTACACAATTAAAGATGGCATTGTGTATGACGCAAAGGCACTACTGATGGACGTGAAAGTCATGGTAGAACAAAACAAAAAAGCAACAGGAAAAACAGTAGAGCCATAGGCTAGTTTTTAGATATAAATGGTAATTCAAACCTGCTAAACCTGCAGATACAATCATAAATTAGAGGGTTGTTAACCTGCAGGTAAGCCCATAAACTTACAAACTCCTAATCTGTAGTTCTTTTTGTAAATTAACAATGTGTTAATTAGCCAGTGCAGCCAAACGCTCTTTCTTTGCTGGGTGTGTTGAGAATAAACTCAGTGCATCATCGTCAGGTGATGTCGCCATTAAAACTTCTAGAGACTGACGCATAGCAAGAGGATCCCGACCTGCTTTCACCAATAAATCTACTGCATATTGATCCGAGTCTAATTCAAACCGTTGCGAATGCTGAAAAGCATATACATTTGCAGCTACCGCAACTAATTCTTCAGAAAAACCCTCTTCAGCACCGAAAATAACTGAAGCAATGGCTAAAGATCCAGCAATAATCACAACCTTTTGTAAGCTATGGCGTTGTTCGACATGTGCTAATTCATGCGCAATTACGGCCTCAATTAACTGATTATCTCGTAACAAATGAACTAACTCATCCGTTACGACAATCGGTCCACCGGGGAACGCTAGTGCATTAGCCCCTATCTTAGGTGCCTGTTTAAAATATAGAGTAGGTTTATGTGTTAAATTACTCTCAGTCCACAATTCATCATAAGAGCGCTGTAAACTCTTGCGTTGTTCAATCGATAATTTAGAAGGCAAAAAGTGCTGATCATACATGACATCATACGCCTCTTGACCGAGAGAGATTTCAGCATCTTGAGAAATTAAACTGGTCAGGATAGGTGCCAAGCCGACTACTGAAAAACGTAAGACTGTTAAACTTAAAATTAAACAAACACCCAAAATGATAGATTTTTTGACAGAAAAAACTTCTACCTGACGGATCCAATTTAATAAAGGTGATTGATATACAGCACAAAACTCAACTGGTAATGTTGCGTTCCCCATAAATGATGAGCCATCGATAAAGAATACTTGGGAGCCTTGTATTGACTTAACTTCGACGTTGAAACTTAATTTTTCGTCAGGTAACAATACCAACGGGTCTGCAATTGAAGACCAAGATAAACTCGCTGTTTTTCCTTTAGCACTTTTACCATCGAAATATTGTCCTGAAATCATATTATAAGCCCAGATCCACACCATCAAAGTCGGCAAATTCTTCGCCAAAGGCTGATTGCTTTTCTACAGCATCTGCGACAAATTCGTCAAAATCAGTACTTGCGTATGTCGCTATGTGTTCAGTGATATATCGATGTTGACGAATTTGCGCCCAAGGGATCAACAACCCCAAACTAAATATAATAGCCAAAAAGTTCGTAATAAGAATCAGTAAAAGGCGCCCAGGATGAATGGTATTGCTAAAGTGAATGGCACCTTCAATGGCGATCCCTTTAAACAGCAATGTCATACAAAAGATGCGATACACAAAGCCAACAAAAAATATGTACAAATACAATGCAAACAAAAATGGGGCAATACTCGCTATGGCATAATTGTCACTAATACCACTATCAGACTGAATAAAGCTCAAAGAAAACAATACACTAGCCAAAACAAATAAACTCGTCACTGGGAGTATTACACTAATGCCAAATAACTTATAAAAATCCGTTAAAGATAAGTGGGTATCGATACTGTGACCACCATAGGAAACCCTACTCCAAACATAATTCAATAAAAATCTAACTGCAACTGGTGCTAATAATCCTAAGGTAATAATTGATAGGAAGGGCATAACAATATAAGCCAAAAATGCTTCCAAATAGTCACCTTCAAAATGAAAGCGGACATTCCTATAGGAAGTCAATCGAGCATTGAATTGCAAAGAAAGATTAATTAAGTATGGACCTAAAAAGAAAAATACAAATCCGACAAGTCCATAAACGGCTGGAAAAAATGTGGCGAGAAGATTGAGAGCTATAAACCCAGTTAAAAGCAGCAAGCGTCCTTTCAGAATTTGTATGCCTGTTGCATGATAACCAAAATTTGCCTCTTCCAAAAAGGTATTATTATAGAAGTATTGTTTCCTTCGGACTTTAGCCCACGCACTATAGATGCCCATAGTAACAATTGTTAGGAGAAGGTTTGACAACCAAATACCAAAGTATTCTGAAGTATGCCCTTTGAACTCTAAAGGTTTTGCTTGAATTGACACTAAGGGCCCTTATAAGCAGAGAATTTTTTTCTTACGATAGCATTGTCAACCCAGTAAAACAAACGCACAAAATAAGCAAATTATACATTTGATATATTAAGCAACTGAGTGCTGAACAGTTAACTCTCTTGCTAAATACTTGTGAGTCAGAACTCTCAATATATCGGTTTCTTGCACTGAACGCTCTCCGTCGATTCCGGTGACCCCCATCGCAACTTCAACAACTTTTTCAGCATCAAAATTCAAGTCATCTACCATCGCTTTGATAAATGCTAAAGACTCATCATGGTCCACTGCAACTCTAGCTTGATGAATAGCATCATTAGTGAAAGCCTCAATAGAAATAGGACTTTGCCAAGAAAGTTCTGCTATGACTTGCTCAAGGTAGTCTTGTTCAGAAAGTGTAATTTTGCCATCTATTTGATATAGCAAAACACAAAGTTTGATAAGTGATTCATTGAATCTTTGTAAAGGAGATAACTGCATTTTACTAACCTCGTTTATTTAACAATCCATATTAAAGCGGAAGTGCGTTGCTTGCTGTTTTAACAATACGAACTTTGTATTGCTTAATTTTATTATTATTTATTTTTCTTTTGAGTTTGTACTATACAGATAAGTTCAATATCTCTCATAAAATTATAGGCAAGCTAAAATAAATAGCTGATCTTTAAACAAAAATAATTTACATTTTTTTTAAATATTCTTAACTCATGCCTATTTAACGATCAATCACATCTGTTAAAGCATGACTACATATTAAAAAGGCGCAAATCTGTATATCGATTTACGCCTTTTATTTGGTTTTTAAATATATAGGTCAATGATTAAGTGTATCAATAATGAATTTGACTTTACTGACACCTAATCCTCAGGATTCTCATTTTACCTATTTAATCTTCAATTTACTCAATGTACCAATAACCTTATTTGCTAAGCCACCATACGGAGGATATAAAAATTTCAAACTGGAAATAGGTGCTTGTTTGAATACAGGACGAAGTTTAGAGAACGTCAAGAACCCCTCATAGCCGTGATAATGTCCCATACCACTTGGTCCTATGCCCCCAAACGGCAAGTCATGTTGAGCGACATGGAATAAAGCGTCATTCACAGAAACACCACCTGACATGATTTTTTCAATATAAAAATCAGCCAAAGAGTTATTACTGGTAAATGGATAAAACGCCAATGGACGATCACGCTTAATTACATAATCAACTACATCTTGCTTGTCTTTGTATGGGAATACTAACAATAAAGGCCCAAATGTTTCACGTGAGGCAATCATCATTTCCTCGCTAATATCCATAATAATAGTTACTGGATATTTGCGTAATTCAGCGTTTGGTTCTTGATCATTAAGATTAATCACCGTCGCACCTTTTGCTCTTGCATCTTCTACTGTCGCTACTATGCGATTATACGACGTCTCATCAATCAACGAAGTGTAATCCTTTGACGTAATATCCGGTAGATGCTTTTGTACCCAATTTTTAGCGGCAGTGAGATAATCTGTAATTTGGGTTTCATGCACAAACAAATAATCGACATTGGTGCATATCTGACCGGCATTGTATTGTTTCGCAAACATAATGCGTTCGACAGCTTTTTGTAAGTCATAATTTGGATCAATAACTGCTGGAGACTTACCGCCTAACTCAAGCGTAACTGGAGTTAAGTTTGCAGCAGCATTAGCCATCACTTTTTTTCCTGTCGCTCCTGAACCAGTGAACATAATGTGATCAAATGGTACGCTGGAAAATTGTTGACCAACCTGTCCAGTTTCATCAAAGAATTGTAGCTTTTCAGGTGCAAAGTATTGAGGAGTCAATTCAATTAACAATTGACACAAATTACGTGAATTTTCTGACATTTTAACCATTGCTCGGTTTCCTGCAGCAAATGCTGAAGACAAACCGGCAAAAGTAAGATTAATTGGAAAATTCCAAGGAATGATAAAACCAACGACTCCGATAGGTTGAGGAATGACTTTATTCTTAGCGCCAGCAAACATGGTCCAATCCACACTGCGTTTTTGAACTTTCGCCCATTTACCTACTTTTTTGCTCGACGCTGTAATGTCATCAATCGCTACAAAAAATTCAGCCAACATGGTTTCATGATAGGAACGATTCCCGTAATCCTTGTTAATAGCCGCCACAATAGCGTCAACATTATCAGTTAAAAGTTTTTTCAAACTTGCAAGATGCGCTCTACGTTCTGCCACTGTTTCATAAGGATGTTGATCAAAACTATCCCTTTGTAATTTAAAATGCTCGTGTAAGTGAGCATAGATAGATTCAGGACTATTTGGATCATAAGGCAATTGACTAGTAACTAGCGTATCCTGATTATCATCGGTAGTTTCGATTGCAGTTGTGACATCTTGATCTAACATGTTCTTATCCTTTTTCAAAAGCGTCTTAAAGTTTTACAAGGGCTGCAAAATAAGGTTGAAGTTTAACTTTTACGCATAAACAGAGTTGGCATCGTATTTTTAATTATATAAACATTTTCTTAACATTTAAAATATATATTTATATACGTTGCGCAGCTGGAAAACTGCTCACTATGTTTGGAAGTCAATCAATTACTGATGTTTTCGATGACAATTAAAAACACGGAGGGAAAAGTGGAAGTTGGCCGATAAGCCGGGTTCTGTCGTGGACAATCATTCGTCTAGGCCTGTAATCACTCACAGGCTCAAGCAACCTACCCGTTCCCGATGCGGGTCACACCAAGGGAACCTATTTGGTCTTGCTCCGGGTGGAGTTTACCTTGCCGCTTTTGTTACCAAAAACGCGGTGCGCTCTTACCGCACCCTTTCACCCTTACCAGTCGAAACTGGCGGTCTCCTCTCTGCTGCACTAGTCGTCAGTAAAAAATACTGCCCAGGCGTTACCTGGCACCCTACCCTGTGGAGCCCGGACTTTCCTCCCCCGTAAAACCCACACAAGGTGTATCTTACGGCAGCGATTGTCTAGCCAACTTCCAATAACAATTGTACGTTGTTCAACAGAGCTAAGCTAGGCAATTTTTTATTTATAACGTTTTGCACAACTAATTGTTAATAATAGCTCATCCTCGATGACCACTTGTTGTTTTTATGAACATTTACGCTCCTTTAAACGTTACTTAATTTAAAGAAAAAAAAGGGTAGCCACTGGCTACCCTTTACCAAGAAGGTATTTTTATTCAGGTAATATTGCGTTGTGATAAACGTTTTGTACGTCGTCGCAATCATTCAGCATATCCATAAATTTTTCAAACATAGGCATATCATCTGCTGATAATTCGGCATCGGTTTGCGGTACAAAAGTGATTTCCTCAACTTCAATAGTTAGATCTGGAAAAGCTTCTTGCAGGGCAGTTTTCACTTTAAAAAACTCAGTATGGGGTGCAAAAACAGTGATCTTACCATCAGCCTCTTCCACATCAGTAACATCTACATCCGCTTCCATTAATGCCTCAAGGATCGCATCCTCGTCATCACCTGCAAAACCGAACACGGCTGCATGATCAAACATATGTGCAACTGCACCTGGAGCACCAATTTTTGCATTTGTTTTGGTAAAACAGTTACGTACATCTGTGATAGTACGGTTATTGTTATCTGTTAAACAATCAACAATAACCATGCAGTTGCCAGGACCAAAACCTTCGTAGCGTGCTGGTACGAAATCCTCACCTGCACCACCGGCTGCCTTATCAATCGCTTTATCAATAACATGTCCGGGAACTTGGTCTTTCTTGGCTTTTTCGATAAGACGTTTTAGAGATAAATTAGCGTCAGGATCTGTGCCGCCATTTTTAGCAACAACATAAATTTCTTTACCGTATTTTGAATACACTTTGGTTTTTTGTCCGGCTGTTTTCGCCATTGCGTTTTTACGGACTTCAAATGCTCTTCCCATGGGTTACTCTTTTTGTTCTTAATGTTTAATTTATTATAACTAGAAAATGCTTAACTCTCTATCGTAAATGAACATTTGCATGGCACTGCAACATATTTACGTTAAGGGATGTGTTGAGATGCTAGGTAATCATGAGACTGCATCTCTTGTAAACGAGACAAACAACGTCTAAATTCAAAATTTAAACGACCTTCTGTATACAGCTCATCTAATGGCACTTGTGCTGAAATAATCAACTTTACATTGCGCTCGTAAAACTCATCAACCATTGCAATAAATCGTCGCGCAATATCATCAACTGCCAGTCCCATCTGCTCCACATCAGCCAACAATATCGTATGATAAATACGACTTAACTCCATATAATCTGTTTGTGACCGAGGACCATCACACAAAGCCCGGAAGGTCACCATCAACACACCATCAGCGTCGCGCATTGCTGGTATCATCCGTCCTTCGATCTCGATTGGTTTTCCTAATGTGCCTTCATCTGGAGCTAGTTTTACAAAGTACTCATCCAGATTTTGTTGGGCTTTTTCATCCAGTGGATAATGAAATATTTCTGCTTGTTCTAATGTTCGCAACCGATAATCCACGCCACTGTCGACATTGACAATGCGTGTATTTTGGTTAATCAATTCGATTGCAGGTAGAAAACGGGCGCGCTGTAAACCATTGTAATAGAGACTATCAGGGATAATGTTAGAGGTCGCTACCAAAACAATGCCTTGCGCAAATAATGCTTCCATCAATGTACCTAAAATCATTGCATCCGTTATATCAGAAACAAAAAACTCATCAAAGCAAATCACCTTTGCCTCTTTGGCCAATCGTGCAGCTACAATTTTTAAGGGGTCGGATTGTCCATCTAATGTTTTTAATTCACTGTGCACGCGATGCATGAAGCGGTGAAAATGGATGCGCATTTTTCGCTCAAACGGTAAACACTCATAAAAAGTATCAACTAAATACGTTTTGCCCCGACCTACGCCTCCCCAGAAATAGATACCTTGTATGGCCGGCTTGGTCATTCCTTTACCAAATTTTGTCTTTATTTTGACTCGCCATGTCACTTTTTTTGGAAGCTGAGTCAACTCCTCATATAAGCGTTGTAACTCTTTCACTGCATTTTCCTGGGCAGGATCGTGAGAAAAATCTTCACGTAACAAATCTTGTTGATATTTAGCCCAAGGCGTCATTGGCGATACGGTCACGAAGTTCACTTGAAAAATTTAATAACTATACCAATATAATATAATGAATTCGTAAAAGATGAAAATCCGACTCAGGTAGCAAAGACTTTGCATGAAAACTTTGTTATTCTAAAAACCGAAGAACAAAGGGTTAAATAAACATGCAAGAAATTATCATCTATAGTGGTCTCCTCCTGAGCGGTCTAGTAATTGGATTAGTTATCGCGAAAGCAACATTTAGCCAAAAGGTGACTAGTCAACCGGATGATATTGCAGCGGTTGAACACAAAAAAGTATTCCTGACCCAAATGCAAACGCAATTGGAGCAAGCAAAGGTCACTCTTACTGCGCTTGAGGCACAATGCACAGCTCTACGCGAACAAGTTACGGATTGTGAAAACATTCTAGCCGTATACGATAGACCGGATGAAAATGAAGATAATAAAATTACTTTCTTTGGTGAACATGCATCCCCCTATCTACGTATGAATAAGAATGAAAAGCGCGAAAAGACAAGTGCTGAGTACCAACCGAAGGATTTTTCTAATAGCAGCTCTGGTTTGTTTAACGGTAGCGAAATAAAAGAAAAATAGTTCGGAACTTAATACACCAGCACTAGGTCTCTTAGTAAATTATTGAATTTATTATTAAACAGGAGTGTTGTTTTTGATGAAATCCTTCTTCAAAAAAATTGCTATTATTGGCGTCATTTCAAGTACCGTCATCTTTACTCAAAGCTCTGCCCTTGCGAATATGGGGCTTCCTTTTTTATCGTCTTCTGATACCACACCATCTCTAGCTCCTATGTTGGAACAAACCATGCCAGCTGTAGTGAGTATATCAGTGGAAGGTACCACGTCTGCTCGTCAAGAAATCCCAGAAATGTTCCGCCCCTTCTTTGGTGGTCAAGGTGGCCAAGCCCAAGAGCGTCCTTTCCGTAGTCTAGGTTCAGGAGTTATTGTCGACGCGAAAAAAGGCTACATAGTAACTAATGCTCACGTCGTAGATAATGCCAATAAAATCCTGGTTACACTAACTGATGGACGTGAATTCTCTGCTACAAAAATTGGTACCGATATCGAAAGTGATATTGCGCTATTAGAAATCGAACCTGATGATCTTACCCAAATTGAATTAGCAGATTCCGACAAGCTCCGTGTGGGTGATTTTGTTATTGCCATCGGTAATCCCTTTGGTTTATCCCAAACCGTCACCTCAGGGATTGTTTCAGCTCTTGGCAGAACTGGCGTTAATGTAGGTGGTTATGAAAACTTTATACAAACTGATGCTGCCATTAACCGCGGTAACTCAGGTGGTGCACTAATTAACCTTAAAGGAGAATTGGTAGGTATTAACGCTGCAATTTTTGCCCCCGGCGCAAATGCAGGTAACGTTGGAATAGGTTTCGCTATTCCAAGTAATATGATGAACAATCTGATCAACCAAATGATTGAGTTTGGAGAAGTCCGTCGTGGCCTCTTAGGCGTCGTTGGTAACGATGTTGATGCTGGTCTCGCTGAAGCATTTAATTCAAACGTGAATAAGGGTGCGTTCGTCGCAGAAGTTGCAGAGGACTCAGCTGCAGAGAAAGCAGGCATAAAAGCTGGTGATATCATAACTAAAGTTAATGGTCGCACTATCTCGAGCTTTGCTGAATTGCGCGCCAAAATTGCCAGTATGGGTGCTGGAGCAGCAGTAAACTTAGGATTAATTCGTCAAGGTGACGAGTTGGACGTTGATGTTGTCTTAGGCGATGCGGGTTTCCAAGAAGTAACAGCAGCCGAAATCCATCCAGCTTTTGCAGGTGCAACATTTGAAAATGGTACTGATTTAGCTGGTAATCGTGGCATCTCAGTGAGCGAAATCGAAGCGCGAAGCCCAGCAGTAAGCATTGGCTTAAAGAAGAACGATGTCATAATTGGTGTCAATCGCCAACGTGTTAACAATATCAAAGAGCTAACTGATATGCTCAAAGACAAAGAAGACGATGTTATTGCTTTGAATGTTAAACGTGGTAATGCCTCACTGTATATTGTTATCCGTTAAGTACAAAAATCAGTCTTGTACTTACTTAGCATCAATAGCGTAAGCAATTTACAAAGGGATTAATAGTAAAAGCAGTAGTTTAACCTTGAGTTAGCTGCTGCTTTTTAAGATGTATATTTACAACTGTACTGCAGAGACAAACATTCGGCTTTAATTAACTTCATGTTATGATGGCTTAGAGATTTAAATCACAATGGGTTATTAATGTCAGGTCAACGTATCTTATGGTTCTTTTTCCGCTCTATTATTATTGGAGCAATAGTCGCATCATTGATTCTTTTATTAGTGCCTGAGTTACGTCATGGTAGTGGTGTTGCGTTTTCCTCACTGTTCAAAAACGAACCTGTTAGCAATCGCTTAAGTCATTATGATGCGGTGTCTCGCTCGGCTCCTTCCGTAGTTAATATTTACAGTGTCAGTATCGAAAATAACAATCTATTTAGCAGTACCTCACGTGAAAGAACAAATTTGGGTTCAGGGGTTATTATGAGTGAGGACGGACACATATTAACGTGCTATCACGTAATTAATAATGCTGCATCGATTTTTGTTGCTCTACAAGATAGTCGTATTATTGAGGCAGAAATAGTTGGTTATGATGTGTTTACTGATTTAGCTGTTTTGAAAATTAATGCTGAAAATATCCATCCAATCCCACAGTTAAATGAACCTAATACACGTGTCGGTGACTTTGTCATGGCCATTGGTAATCCTTACAATTTAGGCCAAACGATCACGCAAGGGATCGTAAGTCGAACTGGACGTAATGGTCTCGCTAACTATGTAGATTTCATCCAAACAGACGCGGTATTAAACCAAGGTAATTCTGGTGGTGCATTAGTTGATTCGGAAGGATACTTATTGGGGATCACCAATGCTAACTTCAAAACATTTGATGCTCAACGCAGAGTCAGGAATGTTGATGGAGTCAACTTTGCTGTACCTTATACACTAGCTAAGCGAGTGATGGAAGATATCATTGTTAACGGTAAAGTTACTCGAGGACAGCTCGGGTTTTCTGGGACTGAATACCCGGACAAACCAGGGATCCTGATCAGTAATGTCGCAACTGGCTCACCCGCCGACCTGGCTGGTGTGCAAGTGGGTGATATATTATTGGCTATTGATGACGAAATCATCTCAAATGCAGCTAATACACTAGATTTTATTGCAGAAACACCACCTGGTACGTTATTACAATTAACCATTGTGCGAAATGAGAAATCACTGACTATTCAAGTAACAGTTGGCGAATTAGGAATCAATTAAATAATTAAAGCGAATTTTTAATGACACAGACAACGAAGTCTCCCGAAGTTATGCTGGTCAATCAGAATGGAGAATTTATTGCGCTCAAAGAAAAAATGCAAGCGCATGTTGACGGTGATCTTCATTTAGCTTTTTCAGTGCAAATTGTTCGCTATAACAAAGGCCAATACGAGCTTCTTTTACAACAACGTGCACTCAGCAAGTATCACTCTGGTGGACTTTGGGCAAATACCTGCTGTTCGCATCCTGCACTCGGCGAGAGCTTTGCAGTTGCAGCAAAACGACGTTTATTTGAAGAACTCGCCATACATATAGAAGAGTCAGTACAAGACATTGGTCAATTCATCTACAAAGCCAGATTAGATAACGATTTATATGAACACGAACTCGACCATGTTCTCATTATTGAAAGTGAAGTAAGCTCAATCCCAGGCAACCCTGATGAAGTCATGGCAACCCAATGGTATAGTATAGAACAGGTCAAAACAGAACTAACGTCGCAACCTGAAAAGTTCTGCATTTGGTTCCCACACGTTTTTACGCTGGTACAAAAACACTTAGAAAATAAATAAAATGCTTAACCTATAGTAATCTAATTTGCTTTAAAATACTTTTCTACGAGCAACATATGTGGAGTAGTTAATGCAAATAAGCCCACAAATAGCCATGTGTAAAAATGGGTTTCTATACCGTATGATTGGCTGAAGAAAACAATACTAGCACCTAAAATAACTGTTAAAAGCATTATCCCACTGATTTGCATTATTAAATATATTTTTTGCTGAGTGATGTTTCTATAGTATCTCATTAGATATGAAGCGCTATGAATTATGCAAAAATACAAGGTGAAAAACACTAAGACATGACTGAACGTAAGTAGTAACAAATACGCAATCAGCTCAAATACGTAAGAGTAACCTTTATTAATCAAGGTTCGCCAATTCAACAACAACACTAGCGTACAAATTACGCTTATTAGACTAAACACCCACTGCAAAAAGTGTCCTTCTTTCGAAGAGATCCACAACATAGACAAAATATTGATAAAGACTTCAGGTTGTAAAAGTGCAGGTAAGGTCAGTATCCATAATGCAGTCAGTAAACAAAGATACGTAGGTAAATACAACTCCCAGTCTGCTGCAAAATGCCAGATTGATATTGCTAAGAAAACACACAGCATTAATGCGGGTAAGTAATACCAAAGCACCACACAGGTAGAAGCAAGCAAACTATATAAAAACATAAAACCACACTTTTGAGTCCTTGTGTGCAAAGGTATTTTTCGAGTTGCCAAGTCAAAATCGAGTGCACCATGTGGTACACCAAAAAGCATAATTAACACACCTAAAACATACATAAGCCAAAGGGGTAACTCTGGGGAGTCTCGTACCAAACTATTGTTATCGACTAGGCCTTCTAGTTGCATAGCGAATTGTTTTTTTTCTGCACTGAAAAACTCCACAATAGGTGTGCTTGAACCAAACTCAATTCCTAACAGATAGGTGAAACACACTATCAACGCACAAATACATATGATGAGTGTCTGCATTTGCCTGCTGTTGATATGACTAATGTTGTTTAGCATTTAACATTTCCTTTTTCCTTTTTCCTTTTTCCTTTTTCCTTTTTCCTTTTTCCTTTTTCCTACCAAGAAACCACCAAGCTGAGATAAAAGGAAGCTTCGGCATTGCCCAAATCACTTTTAACCATACTAAAAATCCAGCTTGGTGATTCATAAACAGTGCGAATTGTTTAGCTGATAAAATTGCAGCCATTCTTAAAAATAACTTAGGAGCGATGGCGGGGTAACGTTCTAAGACTTTCAGAAAAATACGATCTAAATACAATATAGTTTTGGAGTAATGTTGGTAGGAATCTACTACATAATGATTTGCGCTAATTAAATTCTCCACAACCTTATTAGCCCAATCTTGAATCGAAGCAAACGCATAGCCCGATGAGGGACGCAGTGCTCCAGCTATCGTCCCACCCAGGATAACATTTGTATTTTTTATCCAAATTTTGCTTGGCTCTGCTAGGCTAACTTGCATGGGTAAGTGGCCTTCTTCACTTACAGTAAACGTTAATGCCAAGGTACTATTACATGTATTTTTTAAGTTATTATGTGTCTGAAAATAATCCTTAGCCGCTGTGATAGAAAGTTGCCGTAAGTATGTTGAGTTAAGCGTTTTAGTGGTAAAAAATGTTGTTTCTACCAAAGCCGTAAATTGAGTTAATGGTAAAATGTAATTGAAACAAAATCCATGCTCATTGACTTCCATATTATGCATAAGCCTGGCTTGAGTTAACTCTTGTGATGTAAACAATGGCTGCTCAGCAGATACTGTTACGCCAACGAAACGCTGCCACAAACCATCGCAATGACTGCTTAACGAATGCTCCGAACTGGTTAAAGTTGTTTGATACATTTGTGATTTGCAAGTGACTCCAATTGTATCTACGAGAACTGTTTGTGTACTTTTTTCAGACAATAAGTATTCGGAGTCACTTTCAACGATAGAAGTGCCAAGATACAGGTCGACTAACGGACTTTGTTCTAATAATTCTAAAGTATCAGTATAGAAATCCCTACTGGCAATACTAAGATAAGCCCGGTCTTGAGAACTATGCAGCACTTTTTCTGAATTACTGCTGAAAGACCATGATGTATAAATGTGTTTGGGTATTGTATCTAAACCCTGAATTTGATCTGCTGAAAACCAACCAGACCAAGTTCTATCATGCGTGTATTGAGCACGCTGTTCGAGCAACAGGATAGGATAATTATAGTTTTGTTGGACTAACTTACGTGCCAGGGAAAGGCCCGCACAGCCACCACCGAGTATAATGACTCCATAATCACGGATTGGGCGATTGTACATAAAAAGACCTAAAACTATCGTGTAATAACGCTTGATGAGGTTCGATTTTGGGTGAGAACATTAATTTGTAACTATGACGAAATACTAAAAACAACTTATCAAATGTCGGAACATAAACTCTTCCTTGTTGAAAATCAAAGTCATTCTCTGCCAACACTAAACCAATCTCACGATATATAAAGAGCGCTTGATGCATAGCAAATCGGTTTTTCCATGGTACATATTGGAGTCCTTGCAATGCAGATGAATAGTAATCTTCGGCTAATACTAAACAACGTTTAATTGCTGCACAAATGATCATTTTCTGTGATGGAGAGGGATATAAGATATTTTTTACTGTCATTCGACCGAGCCATTCCTGAGGCAAGTAAATACGTCCATTTTGGGCATCTTCCAAAACATCTCGCGCTATATTGGTCAGCTGCATTGCAACACCTAAGTCAATAGCATAAGGCTTTGCTACATCAGGTGCTCCTAAAATTGGACAAATCAACTCCCCTACAGTACCAGCAGCCCTATAACAATAAATTAATAAGTCGTCTTCCGTAACCTTTACTTTTTCTGTTAAGTCGCTTTGCATACCCTCCAGTAACTGATGAACTGCATTATCAGATAAATAATATTCTTTTTTAAGTTCTATGAAGCTTGCCAAAACAGCTGGATATGATAAATCTTGAATATTATCATCGTTCTTTGTGTCAACTTTGTTAAGACTTGTACTGTCTGTATTGCCAATATCTATACTATTGTTAATGCTAAAAGTATGAGAATCTCGGTTAATAATTTTTAAGTAACGCAAAAGCCAATATATACGACTGTTTGCGTGTTCATTTGTTGGTGCTTCATCTACCAAGTCATCACATACACGACAAAATTGATAAAGTTTTGCCGCAGCTTGTCCCGTTTTTTGACCCAAAAAACGTTGGGCAAAACGAAAGGATTTGCCATTAATTTCTAATGTCTGTTGCGCATCCGCAAATGTAGATAAGGTTTCAAGGAAGTCAGTATGTGAATCAAAATCTAGGGTATTTTGCGAATTACCTTGATTATCTTTAAACACTACAGATTTTTTATTTGAAAATGTTGGAGGCTCATCAGCACCATTCAGATATTTTTCAACAATTTCCATGCTAGCAAATTCACTGGATTCCATGTGAATAATCCAGTGGCAATTCAACCTCTTTCGTTTCAATATGCACTGGCTCGACCAAATGCTCAATAACTTTGGCCGAACACAACACTCCTGGCATACCCGCGCCTGGGTGGGTTCCCGCACCAGTTAATATAACATTATCTAGTCCCTCAGCTTTGTTGTGATAACGGAACCATGCTGATTGAGTCAGCGATGGCGCAATAGAAAACCCGGCACCATGTAATGAATTGTAATCGCTTACAAAATCATTAGGCGCCATATGGAATTGCACCGTAATGTGTTCTTTTAACCCAGGTAACATAGAACTATCTAATGCTTCTATAATTTTCTGAGCATACTCTTCACCAATCTCATCCCAGTTTTGGCCACCTTGTAGATTGGGTACTGGCGCCAACACATAAAAGGAATCACACCCCTCTGGAGCGAAACTTTTGTCCGTTGCTGTTGGACGATGTACATAAAGAGAAAAATCATCTGCTAAGATCTTTCTTTCAAAAATGTCATGTAACAGTTCTCGGTATCTTTGGCCAAGCCAAATAGTATGATGTGCGACATCTTCATAAGTATTATCCGTACCAAAATACAAGACGAATAAGCCCATCGAATGTTTTGAAAATTTTGTTTTTAACCGAGCTGACAGGGATTGTTTGTAAGCAGGAATGACTTTTGAATATAAATAAGACGGATCCATATTAGATATCAACATGTCACAAGGAAAGCGTTTACCTGTTGTACTTACCGCAGCTTTTACATTTTTATTATTGTATTCAAACTCAGACACATCATAGCCAAGCTCAATAATAATCCCTTCTTCACGCATGAGTTGTTCTAAACCCTTGACTATTGCTCCAGTGCCTCCCATGGCAAAATGAATGCCCCATTCGCGCTCTAAAAAGTGAATCAAATTATAAATACAGGTTGTATCGAACGGATTACCACCCACTAACAAGGGCTGGATAGAAAATGCTTGGCGTATTTTATCACTCTTCAAATGACTGCAGATTAACTGCCAAACTGTTTTATGACTCTTTAATTTTACTAACTGAGGTATTTGCGCGACCATATCAGAAAAATTATGAAATGGCTTGTCAGCAAGTTCAGTAAAACCAACATCAAATATCGCTTTGGATGCTTCTAACAATTCTAGATAACCTTCCTTGTCTTCAGGTGCTATGCGCTCTATTTCTGCAAGAGTATCTGCAACTGTACCACCATAATTGAAGTGGTCACCATCAGGGTATTCGAACCGGTACCAAGGCTCAACTGGAACAAACTTTATATAATCTTCTCTGCGTTTACCAAATAAATTAAACAACTCATCGAACAAGAAAGGTGCGGTTACAACAGTTGGGCCAGCATCAAACATATAGCCATCTTTTTCAAATGTTCTAGCTCGTCCACCTAACTGATTTTGTTTTTCGACAAGCGTCACGTTATAGCCTTTTGCCCGCATACGTAAAGCAGCTGCAATTCCGCCAAAACCTCCACCGACAACTAGAGCATTATTCATGAGCTGACCTGCAAAGATTTGAGACGTAACTGTTCAATACAATATTCAAGGTACATCCCAGCGTTATTTGGAATAAGAGATAGTTGACGTTTAGCTGAACCCAATAAAAGTTCTGTACGAGAATATGCATATGCTCGTGCTTCTTTGAGGCTCATTTCTTGTGCGAGTATGTTGACAAGGTTTAAACTGTCGTGTTGTGCGTCGATAGCAACATCATTCAAATCATCAATAATTTGATAACTTAAAGAAAAAGGTTCGATACAAGGTTTTAGCAAAGATGTGATTTCTGTTTTTTTATATCCCGATAATAACAGGGGAATAGAAAGTGCAAGACCTAATAATGGACCAGACTTCGCGATAGCTGTCATTTCATAACTTTTTACTGTGGTTGTGATCGTTCTACAACTAATATCAACTGATTGACCTGCAATAGTTTCTTGCACTGCTTCATGGACTAATTCTATTAGTTGGGGGATAAGTTGGGGATTAGAAATTTTGGCACATTCGGCGTAAGCTTTCGCTATTAAAAAATCACCTGTACAGATTGCTGTTCCTACATCAAATTTTTGCCAAACAGTTGGCTGTCCACGACGTTCAGTTTCGTGATCTTGAATGTCGTCATGTATGAGGGAAGCATTATGTAAGGTTTCAACTATAGTTGCTGCAGCGACAGCATCAGATTGTCTTAGATGTAATGCATCGCTAGCGTATAAACTTATCAAAGCACGTGTTTTATTGCCACCCGTTTGGACATGATAATCAAGTGATGACTGCAATGTATTGGTTGTTTCAACAAGCTGTGTAACAGGGTATGTTGCTGTAATTGTGCCCATATTTTTTTCAACCGCAGATAGTGCTGAATCAATATGGTTTTTTATTTTTGAGCAAACATGCATGACATTTACCTCTAGAATACCTCAGAATTTTTATTATTGTGCTGTGGTAGCCTTGTCAAAAGGGGCATTCAGCCCCTTTTTCGGCAAAGCTTATGCTTTTTCGTTAGTCGCTGCAGTAGCAGCAGCCCAGATTACAATACCAAATGCAATCTTGTTCACGAAATCAGCTAAGTTGTAAACGATATTTAATGAAGCATCGTCCACACCACCGGCCATGTAACCCATTACATAACCAATTGGGTAGATTGACCAACCAATTGTTACAATTAAACGCAGAGCGTTAAAAGCTTTTTGGCTTGAAGGTGTACCTGACTCGGCACTGATTTTACTGGCTTCGCCCGCAAAAACCTCATAGATGATGTATAACCAACCTGCCATACTAATGACAAATGCGACTGTAACATCCATAGAACCAATTTCGCCCATGTATCCAAAAATTAACATCACTAAAGAAGCAACTAATAATTTCCAGAATAAAGCGGCTCTGACAACTGCAATAGCAGTAAGTATCAGATAAAATTCTATGATCTGCAGTGGAACTGTTAATAACCAATCTACATAACGGAACGTAGTTGGACTTTCTCCAGTCATGACCCACACTTCACGCATGTAAAAATAGTGCAGTGCGGCAATACCTGTTACCAAGGCGGCAACTGATAATGAGGTTTTCCATTTACCTATAGCACGGTCTCTCTCCATAAAGAAAAAGAACGTTGCTGCAAGCATTGCGGCTGAAATAATCCAAAACGACATACCTACGTAGTCGGTTGGATTCAACATTACTTCTTTCATAATAACTCCAGAGTATATAAGTGAATCCGAATTTCGTTATTATTATTTACACGAAACTACGGAGAACTCGTATGCAGGCAACCAACACCTGCATATTTTTTACAATATCACCTTGGATAAATCCCATTGGTGACATTAATACTACGGGAGGAATTTTCTATAAGATCATAGAAAAACATAAATTTTTTACAAGAAGTTTACATTAAACATACATGTTTGAAACAAAAAAGCCTGTAAACCCACATTTTTTCTAGGGTAATTAAATTTCAAATTTTTGTGAATCAATCCAATTTTTTAGAATATCGACATCATTTTCCACAGCTGCCGTGAGATCATCAACCCATTCATTGACGTTCTCCCACCATGCAGGATGATCACCTTGTTGAATTTCATTCGCTATGCGCTGAATTCGAATCAAACCCATTGAACTTGCGGCCCCTTTAATTTTATGAGCTTGGGAGCACACTTCTTCTTTTTCTTTTGCTGTTAAATTTGATACAAGTATTTCTAAGTATTCAGGAATTTTATCTTCAAAAACACCTAAACTTGTCGTAACCATTTCTGTACCAATCGTATCAACAAGCATTTTAATGAGCTCAACATCCATTATTTTCTCTAAGCCTTTTTCCGCCTTAGGTTCTTCAATATCAATCGGTGGTAATTCTTTTAAATCATTAGCAAATAACTCATTAAGTACTTGAATAACTCGAGATTTTTTAACGGGTTTAGCAATTACATCATCCATGCCTCGCTGCAAATATTCATCTCGTTTTTTAATAACATTAGCTGTCAGCGCAACAATAGGTGTTTGCATGACTAAATCTTCTTGAATGATCGTATCGGCAACATCAAAACCTGTCATATCTGGGAGTTGAATATCCAGTAAAATTAAGTCATAACGAGAATTGCGAACTTTATCGATAGCTTCTTGTCCCGTCATAGCAACATCAACAGTCTGTCCGAGTTTTTCCAATAGTGCTTTGGCAATCATGACATTTAGTTCAATATCTTCTACTAAAAGAATACGTAACCCTGTTACTTCAAGCTCTTCTCGCACTCTTTGCTTTTGACTTATTTCAAGTGGAATATCGATGTGAAAACGCGTCCCCTTACCTATCTCAGAAGCGACCTTAATGGTGCCATTCATTCGCTCAACCATCTCTTTACAAATAGCCAAGCCAATACCGGTACCCGTAGCAGTTTGGTGGTCAGGATGATCTACTTGGTAGTACATCGCAAAAATTTTATCAACATCTTCTTGCGGAATCCCGACACCGGTATCCTCGACCGTAAATCGAACATGTGCAATTTTATTATCTGTCGTTTTCGCACTCACAGTTAATGACACATGACCTTTAACAGTAAATTTCACAGCATTAAACAAGATATTCCATAAAATTTGACGTAAACGCGTACCATCTACTTGTACATAACTTGGTAAAGGCTCCTGAACTGTCGCTCGAAAACCTAAGTTTTTATCCGCTGCTAATAACTTGATAACGCTACCAAGTTCTTCGGTAAAGCTCGTTAAAGATAGGGTTTTATAAGATAATTCAATTTTATCTCGACCCAATTTGTCCAGATCAATGATGTCATTAAAAATATTACCCAAAGTAATCGCACTAGCGTAGATCGTACTAACCCATGAAAATTGTTCATCATTTAACTTAGTGTCTCGCAACATGCGACTCAACCCGACGATCCCATTTAATGGTGTTCTTAGCTCGTGAGAAATGGTTGCAATAAACTTTGTTTTATCTTTACTAGCTTGTTCTGCTGCTTTTTCTGCTTTCATGCGCTCAGTCATGTCTCGCCCGAAAGCCAATATGCCAAGGCGATTACCGTCATGATCAAAGAATGGTACCTTGCGCATTTCAAAGTATCGTCTTTTGCCATCTGGAAAACGCAACCAAAGTTCTTCAGTTATTGATACATTGTTTTCTAAAACTTCCTGGTCAGATGCTGCCACTTCGCGTGCAAGTTCTTCATCGTAAACCTCATGCGGAGTTAAGCCTAATAATTCGTCTTGAGTACGTCCTGTTAATTCCTCAGCAACCCGGTTACAGCCAGCAAATTTACCTTCTTCATTACGATAATAAATCAGATCTGGAGAAGCATCGATAATCGAGCGAAGCAACATAGATAAACGCCGAGCTTGAATTTCTTGCTCAGATTTATCACGGATCTCTTTTTCAAGTTCTTCGAAAACTTTTTCTCTTTCTAACTGTGCATTTCGGCGTTTTTCAATTTCAAAATTAAGTTGTTTAATATTGTTTTGTAACTCTTGGTTAAGCAAGACGTCTTCTTCACGTAAACTTTCGAGCTCTTCTATGACCTCTTGCAAATGTGTCCTAGACATTTCTAACTGCTTTACTAATTCACTAAAAAAGTACAGTACCCAAGGGGCACTTAGCATAACTAATATAACCGCACTAAGATAATCTTCGAGGGTAGATACACTACCCAAGCTCACTCTAATTATGTAAGAGCCTGCAGTAGTAAATCCCAGGGTAATAAATACAAAAATTAAGCTGAGCTTAACCGTGCCATGTTTTTCAACAAATTGAGCGAAGCGAAAGGCCCACGTGTTAGTAGAATGAGATTCTTGCATATTGAATATCTTAAAGTCTTAATTTTTGATAGTTTACCAAACTCTGCTTATATGTGTACTTTCTTTGCATTACTCACCATTTATAAAGCAATAAAGAATAAATATGCTTACCTCTGAAGAAGAATGACTCCTCTGCCCAAATAAAATGAATATTTATGCAGTTATACCCATTTTGTAAAAAAAATGTAAAATCAGTTTAACTGAGATAAATATGCTAAAACAACCATAATTCGAGTATATTTATTGCTTTAAATATTTTACTTAAACTTAGGTAAATTATTGAATTTAAAAATAAAAATTAAAATGGTTTACACTTTTCACAAAAGGACAAATAAACTAATAATTGACGTAAAATCGACTTCGTTGTATTTTGTTCAACCTGCTAGAGAAAACTGCATAAAAATTCTAAAATCTCAGCTAGTATTAATATGGTGTTAATGGACAACACGACGCTTTATTTGCTTGGAAAGCACTATGTTTAATATCGAATTAACGCATTCCTTATTAAATAATCAAGTACCCTAGACAGTACCGGCAAGTGTGGCTTTATATATAGTATATCAGGCCACTTTTTCTATTTTGATGGAGAGTGTATTAATGAGTTTATTTCATCCAACTGATTCCAAAGATAACTGTGGTTTCGGTCTTATAGCGCATACTCATGGAGACGCTAGTCATCGCCTAGTCACAACCGCTATCGAGGGTTTGGACCGGATGCAACACCGTGGTGGGATTGCAGCCGATGGTAAAACAGGTGATGGTTGTGGATTGTTAATAGCCAAGCCTGATTCTTTTTTTGCAGAAATTGCAGCTGAGAAGAAATGGCGTTTAGCACCAAATTACGCTGTTGGTATGGTTTTTTTGAACCAAGATCCTATCTTAGCGAAACAAGCGCGTGATGTATTAAATGAAGAACTAGCCAAAGAAACATTAAATGTTGTTGGTTGGCGAGAAGTCCCAGTAGATAAGTCTGTCTTAGGTGACTTAGCTCTGACGGGCGTACCACAAATCGAACAAGTTTTTGTGAACCCACCTAGTGGCTGGGCGTCATCTGATATTGAACGTCGTCTATACATGGCTCGTCGTCGCACAGAAAAACGTTTAGCAGAGGACGCTGACTTTTATATAGCCTGCTTATCTGGCTTAGTAACGGTTTACAAAGGCCTTGTTATGCCCAAAGACCTACCGGCATTCTATTTAGATTTAGCTGATGAGCGTCTTGAGTCCAGTATTTGTGTCTTTCACCAACGTTTTTCTACGAACACTTTACCTAAATGGCCTCTGGCACAACCTTTCCGTTTTCTTGCACACAACGGTGAAATTAATACCATTAAAGGCAACCGTGATTGGGCCATGGCTCGTACCGGTAAATTTGCTACACCGATCATTCCTGACCTGAAAGATGCAGCTCCTTTTGTTAATACAACGGGTTCTGACTCTTCATCTTTAGATAATATGCTTGAGCTATTCTTAGCAGGTGGTATGGATTTATTCCGAGCTATGCGTCTACTAGTTCCACCGGCATACCAAAATAATGAAACAATGGACCCTGATTTACGTGCATTTTATGAGTTCAATTCAATGCACATGGAGCCTTGGGATGGACCAGCAGGTATAGTATTAACTAACGGTCGTCACGTTGCCTGTAACTTAGACAGAAACGGCTTGCGTCCAGCGCGGTATGTATTGACCAAAGATGGGTTAATTACATTAGCATCAGAAATTGGTATTTGGGATTACGCGCCTGAAGACGTAGTTGAAAAAGGCCGTGTTGGACCTGGTGAGATGCTTGCTGTTGATACCAAAGAAGGAAAAATTTGGCGTTCCAACGAAATCGATGAAGTATTAAAAACACAGCACCCATATCGCGAGTGGCTAGACGAGCATATCCGTCACCTAACGCCTATCGAAGAATGTAATGCTGAACTGATTGGTACACGTGCATTTGATAACGATCAAATGGCTGTTTATCAAAAACTCTTTAATTACTCATATGAAGAAATCCAGCAAGTTATCAAGGTATTAGCCAAAGACGGTCAAGAAGCAGTTGGCTCTATGGGTGATGATACACCAATGGCTGTTATGTCTTCAAAAGTCCGCACAGTATATGACTACTTTCGTCAACAGTTTGCTCAGGTTACTAACCCGCCAATCGACCCATTGCGCGAAAACCACGTGATGTCATTGGCAACATGTATCGGTCGTGAGCAAAACGTCTTTAGTGAAACTCGTGGTTACGCTGATCGTGTCGTTTTTGAATCACCGATTCTAATGTACACAGACCTGAAACAATTGCGTGAATTAGATGACGAGCACTATCACTCAGAGGTTATCAATCTAAATTACCTTCCAGAAGAAGGGTTAGACACCGCTATTGCGCGTGTTTGTGATGAAGTAGAAACTGCTGTTCGTAATAATAATGCCGCGTTTGTTATCTTATCTGACCGTGATATCCAGAAAGAACAATTACCTATTCCTGCAGCTATGGCTGTTGGTGCAGTCCAAAAACGTCTAGTTGAACAACAACTCCGTTGTGATGCAAATATTGTAGTTGAAACAGCTTCTGCACGTGACCCGCATCACTTTGCCGTGTTAGTTGGCCTAGGTGCTACAGCGATTTACCCATTCCTTGCTTACGAAACAATTGAGCAGTTAATCGATAATAAAGAACTCGATATTACACCTATGCAAGCGATGTTGAACTACCGTAAAGGTATCAACAAAGGCTTATATAAAATTATGTCGAAAATGGGTATTAGCACCGTTGCTAGTTATCGTTCTGCTAAGTTATATGAAGCTATTGGGATTAACCAAGAAGTCATGGAGCTTTGTTTCCCTGGCGTACCTAGCCGTTTGCAAGGTGCTGGTTTTGAAGAGTTCCAACAAGACATTATCAACAATCAACGTATTGCTTGGATTAAGCGTAAGCCGCTTAGCCATGGTGGTTTATTAAAATACGTACATGATGGTGAATACCATGCTTATAATCCGGATGTAGTGAAAAATCTACAGAAAGCGGTTATGAGTGGTAACTATGAAGACTATAAGGCATTCTCATCGCTTGTAAATGACCGTGCCCCTTCTAACCTTCGCGATTTATTGGGTTTAAAATTTGCTGATAAAGCAATCGATATTAGCGAAGTTGAACCTGCAGAAAATTTATATCCACGTTTTGACACAGCAGCTATGTCAATCGGTGCATTGTCTCCAGAGGCACACGAGGCATTAGCTATTGCGATGAACCGATTAGGCGGCCAGTCAAACTCTGGTGAGGGTGGTGAAGATCCTGCACGTTTTGATACTGAGAAGAACTCGAAGATCAAGCAAGTTGCATCAGGTCGTTTTGGTGTTACACCACATTACCTAATGAATGCCACCGTTATTCAGATAAAAGTAGCCCAAGGTGCCAAGCCAGGTGAAGGTGGTCAGCTACCAGGTGACAAAGTAAACCAGTATATTGCTGAACTTCGTTTCTCAGTACCAGGTGTTACATTGATTTCTCCTCCACCACACCACGATATCTATTCAATCGAAGATTTAGCACAGCTTATTTTTGATTTGAAACAAGTGAATCCTAAGGCGCTCATTTCTGTGAAATTAGTATCTGAACCAGGTGTTGGGACTATTGCAACAGGTGTTGCCAAGGCGTATGCAGATTTAATTACAATCTCCGGCTACGATGGTGGTACAGGTGCAAGCCCATTAACATCAGTTAAGTATGCTGGAAGCCCATTTGAATTAGGGCTTGCAGAAACTCAACAGGCTTTATTAGAAAATGGTCTGCGTCATAAAGTACGAGTACAAACAGACGGTGGCCTTAAAACAGGTCTTGATGTGATAAAAGGTGCCTTACTTGGTGCGGAAAGTTTCGGCTTCGGTACTGGTCCAATGGTAGCACTTGGTTGTAAATACTTACGTATATGTCACTTGAATAACTGTGCGACAGGTGTAGCAACACAAGACGAGAAACTGCGTGAAAATCACTTCATCGGTTTACCTGAAATGGTTATGAACTATTTCAAATTTATGGCTCAAGAAATCCGTGAAATCATGGCGCTTATGGGTGTTCGTAAATTTGAAGACTTAGTAGGACGTACTGAGTTACTCGAACTTGTTACGGGTCAAACAGCGAAACAAGCACGTCTTGATTTGTCGCCATTGTTGCACAAACCTGAAGCAGCAGAACATACTAAGTTATTCTGTTCTGAGACGACTAATGCTCCATTAGATAAAGGTGACTTAAACCTACAAATGATGGCTGATGCACAAAGTGCAATCAATGCCAGTGAATCAATTTCATTAAGCTACGCTGTGCGCAATACCGATCGTTCAGTTGGTGCTACTGTATCTGGAGCGTTAGCTCAGAAACATGGTAACCAAGACGGCGAAAATGCACCTATCCATATTGCTCTTAACGGAACAGTGGGACAAAGCTTTGGTGTATGGAATGCTGGTGGTTTGTACATGACTCTTGAAGGTGATGCAAACGATTACGTTGGTAAAGGCATGACCGGTGGCGAATTAGTCATTTACCCGCCGCGTAAAGTCACTTTTGATAAGCATGGCGCAGCCATTATGGGTAATACCTGTTTATATGGCGCGACTGGTGGTAAATTACTAGCCGCAGGTCGAGCTGGTGAGCGTTTTGCTGTTCGCAACTCTGGTGCGATTGCAGTTGTCGAAGGCTGTGGTGACAACGGTTGTGAGTACATGACTGGCGGTATTGTGGCTGTTTTAGGTAGTGTTGGTGTGAACTTTGGTGCAGGTATGACCGGTGGTTTTGCATATATCCTTGATGAATACAATGATCTTGATAGTCGTATAAACTCAGAATTAGTAGATGTCATGTCTATTGATGACAAAGGCATCTTATCTGAGCACTTACGAGGCCTGATCAATGAGCACTATGAGAAAACGGGTTCCGAACACTCATTATCACTATTAACAAATTTTGCTGAAATGCTTAAACAGTTCCGTTTGATTAAGCCTAAAACCAGCGATGTGAAGAATTTATTGGGGCATATTAGCCGCTCCAGTGCTGAACTTCGCGTTCAAGCACAATAAGCTAAGAGGTAATTATGGCTAAGAATGTATACCAGTTTGTCGATGTTGCCCGTATAGATCCGCCGAAAAAGCCGATCACAGTACGTAAAGAAGAGTTTGGTGAAATTTACCAACCGCTATCTCAATCCCAAACAGAAGGTCAAGCTGATCGTTGTTTAGATTGTGGTAACCCTTATTGTGAATGGAAATGTCCTGTACATAACTTTATTCCACAATGGTTATCTTTAGCTAACGAAGGACGTATCTTAGAGGCGGCTGAGCTATCTCATCAAACGAACTCATTACCTGAAGTGTGTGGTCGAGTATGTCCACAAGATCGTCTTTGTGAAGGTGCTTGTACCCTCAATGATGACTTTGGTGCAGTAACCATCGGTAGTATTGAAAAATACATTACCGATACAGCATTTAAGATGGGCTGGCGTCCAGATATGTCTGCAGTTGAATGGACCGATAAAAAAGTCGCTATTGTTGGTGCGGGACCCGCAGGTCTTGCATGTGCGGATATCTTAATCCGCAACGGCGTAAAACCAATTGTATTCGATAAATACGAAGAGATTGGTGGCTTATTAACGTTTGGTATTCCATCATTCAAATTAGAAAAGGATGTGATCCAATTACGTCGCCAAATTTTCACTGAAATGGGTATTGAGTTCCGTTTAAATATAGAAATTGGTAAAGATATTCCATTTGGTCAATTACTCGAAGATTATGATGCCGTATTCCTTGGTATGGGGACATACACATCTATGAAAGGTGGTTTTGAGCATGAATCTGCGCCAGGCGTATATGAAGCACTACCGTTCTTAATAGCTAATACTAACCGTACTATGGGTCTAGAAAAGGACCCTGCAGATTTTATTGATATGGCGGGTAAGAAAGTTGTCGTTCTTGGTGGTGGTGACACCACGATGGATTGTGTTCGTACCTCTATACGTCAAAATGCAGCACAAGTAACATGTGCTTACCGTCGTGACGAAGAAAGTATGCCTGGCTCACGCAAAGAGGTCGTCAATGCTAAAGAAGAAGGCGTTGAATTTGAATTCAATGTTATGCCACTAGACGTAGAAGTGGATGCTGATGGCAACGCTATCGGTGTGCGTTTTGTGCGTACAGAAATGGGCGAACCTGATAGTGCTGGTCGTCGCCGTCCAGTTGAGATCGCAGGTAGTGAATTTGTAATGGAAGCGGATGCAGTGATTATCGCATTTGGTTTCTCTCCTTCTCCGGCAGGGTGGTTCGGTGATTTCGGTATCATCTTAGATGAAAAAGGTCGAGTCCGTGCGCCAGAACATGGTACGTTCCCGTTCCAAACATCTAATCCAAAGATTTTCTCGGGTGGTGATATGGTTCGTGGTTCTGACTTGGTTGTTACTGCAATTGCAGAAGGCCGCAAAGCTGCTGAAGGTATCATGGATTACATGGGCGTATAATAATACTTATAGGCTGACAGCCATCAAGTTTTGTTATCTGATATATAATTTACTACAAAACCTGCCATGAGCAGGTTTTGTTTTTATTTAATAATATTTCTTTTGGGAATGATACCGCATGAATATTTTAATTCTTGGCGCCATGGATGAAGAAGTCGCATTACTTAATGCCAGTTTGGAAGGTCTCGTAACACAACATATAGCTCACCTAACTTGCCAGACTGGTAGTTATGCAGGGCATAGCGTAATGGTTGCTAAATGTGGTATTGGTAAAGTCGCGGCTGCGCTAGCAACGGGGTTACTATGCCAAGAATTCCAACCTGATGTTGTCATTAATACAGGATCTGCAGGTGGTTTTGACCCGCGTATTGATGTTGGTGACATTATAATCGGTTCAGACTTGATTCAACATGACGTAAACTTAACACATTTTGGTTACAAACTCGGCCAACCAGCAGGTATGCCAGAAGTATTTTCTGCCGATGAAACATGGGCTGAGTTGGCCCTAGAATGTGTTGGTAATATGCCAGATTTAGTGGGTATTAGTGGCATTATTGGTTCAGGTGATGCTTTCATTGGTTCCGATGAACAAGCAGTTCAATTAAGAAATGACTTTCCACAGTTAGCTGCGGTAGAGATGGAAGGTGCTGCCATTGGACAAGTATGTCATTTACTCGACATCCCTTGCCTAGTCATCCGTTCAATTTCTGACCATGCGAACAAGGCTTCATCAATGACATTTGAGCAATATCTGCCCATAGCAGCGAAAAACTCAGCTAATCTCGTAATGGCCGTCTTGAACAAAGCGTAAGTTTATCTTTTTTAGTTGTCTGGATCGCATAGGTTTTGTTCCGCATATATGAAACTTTTTACTCTTTATTTTTTATTTGTTATCAGTCTATTTTTTTGGACCACACAAAGTCATAGCTTCGCTCTTACAGAAAACACCCAGACACAGCGTATCATTTCACTAGCCCCTCATTTAGCTGAGATTGTTTATATTTTAAACAAAGGTAATGAGCTCATTGCGGTTAGTGAAGCATCTAACTTCCCTGAAGATGTTAAAGGCTTGCCTACGGTTGCTAATTATAGAGGGCTTAACTTTACCGCAATACTGCGTGCTAGACCGACTCATATCCTAGCATGGCAAAACGGTAATAAAAGTAAAGATATTCAAAAATTGGAAGCTATGGGGCTTTCAGTGCTTACTGTAAGTATCAATTCTCTAGACGATATTACTCGGCAAATTATGGAGGTAGGTGCATATATCAATGCACCAAATACCCAAGTAGTTGCTGATAAATTTGCTAATGCTCTACATGCACATCAACATAAGTATGAAGAAAAAACACCTCAAACAGTTTTTTACTACAGTACACAACAACCATTGTTTACTATTGGTCAAGAGGCTTGGGTAACTCAATTATTAGCGACTTGTCAATTACAATCAATTTATAAGGATAGTGCTATCCCCTATCCACAGGCTAATTTGACGTTTGTGCTAGAGCAACAGCCTGATGTCATTATAAGCACTCAAAAGCAACCTTTAGTCGCCTTTGAGCGTTTTTGGCAAACATATCAAAACATTTTAAACCCCACCTTGATTCAAGCGGACCCAGATAAAATGCATCGTTTTACGCCTCGTGTGCTCGATGAATTAGAAAGAATTTGTGCAACTGCTCATATGTAGTTTCACCGCAATATTCACAGAAAGGTAGGCAAATTTATTTAAGCCGCTCCCGGCTACATCCCATCTATCTGTAAAAGCAGTTTTTTATAGCACTTCCTTTGACACCTATTTTATAAGAAGCTCCCTTGTGCGCAAAGCTTCGTTCATAGAGTTACATGACTTACAGTGGTATGATACAAACTTGCATCATGCTCTACCTCAATCAAATAGGTCATCTTTATGGAAATATCGATTTCGACACCCGCAATGCTCTTTCCTGCAATCAGTTTACTACTTCTTGCATTTACGCAACGATTTTTGGCTTTAGCTAACTTGACTCGCTCATTTGCTAATGATTACGAACAAGAAAACGTGATGCTGCAGATCCAAAACTTTCGGAAACGTATCAAACTGATTCGAGAAATGCAGCAAGCAGGTGTTTCTAGTTTCTTTTTTTGTGTAGTGACAATGTTGATGATTTATTTGGGCTGGAATCAAGTCGCAAATTGGACGTTTGGCATAAGCCTGGTATTACTCATGTTCTCACTAATACTTTCGATAAAAGAGATTCACATCTCGATGCAAGCTCTAGATTTACACCTAGAGCAAGTATTAAACGATACTAAAAAGAACAATAATAAAAATTAACACGCTAGGTATCGTCAATCAATTAACGAAATAAAGCGTTACCGCAGCTAAGAGTCGCTATTATCCGTAACAAATTACTAAGCTAAGGTAATTCTCGCAAACTTACGTTTACCGACTTGATAAACAGCCTCACCTGTTTCATGCAAATGCAACTTAGTATCGGTAACCTTTGCACCATCAATTTTCACTGCCCCTTGTTTGATCATCCGCATCGCATCTGAGGTTGATGCTACTAAACCGCCTTCTTTCAACAAGTTTGCAATACCTAAACCATCATCACCTAAAGTAATTGTTACTTCCGGCATATCATCAGGTATAGCATTCTTTTGGAAGCGCTGGATAAAATCAGCATGTGCACCTTCTGCGGCGCTAGCATCGTGAAAACGCTCAATAATTTCTTTCGCTAACAAAATCTTAGTATCACGAGGATTAGCCCCCTGCTCAACCGCGGTTTTTAATTCCTCGATTTCAGCAATAGGCCGGAAGCTCAATAAATCAAAGTAGCGCCACATTAACTCATCGGAAATTGACATGATTTTACCAAACATATCATTTGGCGCATCTGTTATACCAATATAGTTATTGAGCGATTTAGACATTTTCTGGACACCGTCTAAACCTTCTAAAAGAGGCATCATTAAAACAGTTTGTTGAGACTGTCCCTGGGCTTTTTGCAATTCACGCCCCATAAGTAGGTTGAAACGTTGATCGGTACCACCTAACTCAACATCTGCTTCCAAAGCAACACTATCCCAACCTTGGACTAATGGATACAAAAACTCATGGATTGCAATCGGTTGTTCATTCGCATAACGCTTTTTAAAATCATCACGTTCGAGCATACGTGCGACGGTTTGACTAGCAGCCAACTTAATCATACCAGCAGCACCGAGCTCATTCATCCACTCAGAATTAAAACGGACAGTTGTTTTAGCGGGATCTAAAATTTTAAAAACTTGCTCTTTGTAAGTTTGCGCATTGGCTAACACATCTTCTTTGCTCAATGGTTTACGTGTGACATTTTTACCAGTCGGGTCACCAATCAAGCCGGTAAAATCACCGATCAAAAAGATTACTTCATGGCCTAGATGTTGAAAAGTACGTAACTTGTTGATTAGAACTGTATGCCCTAAATGTAAGTCAGGTGCAGTCGGATCGAAGCCTGCTTTAATTTTTAAAGGCTTACCTGTTTTGAGGCGCTCTTTAAGTTCATCTTCCACTAGTATTGCATCTGAGCCTCTTTTAATCTCAGCAAATGCCGCTTCCCAATCTGCCATGTGTGTTTTCCAATCAATCTAAAATATATGTTTTATATTTTACGCAGACCGCCGCATTATTGAAAGTGTAAAGGTATAGTAAATTTGCTATACATATCAGAATTAATTCCTAAAGAGCCCTGTACTTTTTTATCAAGAGACTAGAATGTACTAATGTTTAACGGTATTCTTAGGTATCTTAGTAAATTGAGAGGTTTTGCGTGGTTGCAAAAACAATTAATAACTTACCCAGACCACATAAAATTTCATTAGTGGCTTTGTCACTAGTTGTTGTTATTTTAATCATATCGTCACTTTTTAGTGCTGATGCTTCTCGTCATGAAATTGCTCAGTCATTTGTTCCTGGTATTGCCTATCCTATCCCGCTTGAAATAGAAACACAGGTAGACAGTGTAACCTTAGCACCCTTATCTGAAACTCGAACTTATACCGTTAAATCTGGCGATAGTTTGGGCAAAATTTTCGCAAAACAAGGATTTAGTGCAGCGACTACTTACCATGTTTCACGTGCTGGTACAGACGCAAAAATACTGACCAAAATCATGCCAGGAGATGTTCTTCAATTGTCTGTTGATCCGAGAGGGAAACTTGACCAATTGACCTATCAAATCAACGAAACCTCTACATTAATAGTGCAGCGTAAAACAGATAGTGACTACACATCAAATATTGTCGAGGCAGAAACCTATAGTAAATATAGTTTTGCGCAAGGGACTATTACATCATCATTTTGGAGTGCTGGAACCAAAGCGGGCTTATCAGATAATAAAATTATGCAACTTGCTGATATCTTTGGTTGGGATATCGACTTTGCTATGGAAATCCGTAATGGTGATACATTTAATGTTGTTTACGAAGAATTATTTGTGAATGGCGATTATATTGGTGAGGGGAATATTGTAGCGGCTGAGTTTGTGAATCAAGGCGAAGTATTTAGAGCTATCCGCTATACCGATGGTAGTTATTATTCAGATAGTGGACGCAGTATGCGTAAAAGCTTTTTACGAGCCCCCGTGAACTTTCGTTATATCAGCTCTAACTTCACCAAGAAGCGGTTTCATCCAGTCCAGAAACGTTGGAAAGCCCATCGCGGTGTAGATTATGCAGCACCTACTGGCACTCCCGTCGTTGCAGCTGGTAAGGGGCGGGTCATTAAGTCAACCTATGACCGTTTCAATGGCCATCATGTGTTCATCCAGCATGGCGACCGTTATGTGACAAAATATCTGCACTTTTCTAAGCGAAAAGTCAAAAAAGGCGACACTGTTAAACAAGGTCAAGTCATCGGGTTATTAGGTGCGACAGGATTAGCTTCTGGGCCACACCTGCATTATGAATTTTTAGTTGATGGTGTTCATCAAAACCCTCGCACTGTAAAACTCCCCAAAGCTGATCCTATTGATAAAGCAGAAAAAGCATCTTTTATGGCTCTTGCAGAAACTCGTATAGAACAATTAAATAACAATAAACGAATCATGCTTGCTAGCATAGATTAACAGGGAAAAACATGTCTTGGTATATTGGGATCATGTCTGGCACAAGCTTAGATGCTATCGATGTAGCGTTATGTAAACTAGATATAATCAATGGCTCAATACAAACTCGTGCCTTTCACTCTCCACCATTTCCTGATGAACTCCTAGCGAAGTTAACAGTGTTATGCACCAAACCTATCCAACATTTAGAAAATATTGGACAAACCCAACAAATTCTAACTCAGGCTTATGCTGATGCGGTCAACAATTTACTCACCAAAGAGAATATAGACCCTGCGTCAATCAGCGCAATTGGTTGTCATGGACAAACGATTTGGCATTCTCCTGCAAGTGAAAATCCTTTCACCTGGCAATTATTAGATCCTGCTTTACTAGCCCGTTTGTGTAAAATCGATGTAGTACATGACTTTAGGGCTAAAGATATGGCCTATGGAGGGCAAGGTGCACCACTCGTTCCACCTTTTCATCAATGGTTATGCAAAGACTTCCCTGCCCGTTTCCAGTATCGGGTACTAGTGAATATTGGCGGTATTGCGAATGTATCCATTTTTAATAAGGAAAGGCTTATCGCTGGTTTTGATACCGGACCAGGCAATACTCTGCTCGATATGTGGCATCAAAGACATAAGATTCAAATGTACGACAAAAATGGAGCTTGGGCGGCAACGGGAAATAACCAACCTGAGCTGTTAACAAAGCTTCTCAGTGACCCATACTTTGCGCAACCAGCGCCTAAAAGTACAGGTAGAGAGTATTTCAATTTAGACTGGTTACAAGAATGTCTAAATCAGTATTCATTGCTAATTGAAAGTACATCAGTAGACAATACACACATGCATAGTCAACCAATGCAAGAGGCGCAAGAAGACAGTTGGCAACCCTACAGTATCGAAATGCAAATGACACCAGTAGAAAATTTGACTAAGGTATCAATATCACCAAAGGATATGCAGCGTACACTGTCCATGTTAACCGCGCAGTCAATCCTCAATAGTGTGCAAACTTACACTAAAAATGCACCAACACAAATGATTTTATGTGGTGGCGGAACACACAACAAACGTTTATGTGCAGATTTATCCGAATTGCTCCCAAACAGTATTGAAATGACCTTATTATCTAGTTTGGGGCATGATGTAGATGCGATTGAAGCAATGGCTTTTGCTTGGTTAGCCGCTTGTCATGAATCCGGTATTCCCAGTAATGCCCCTAGCCTCACAGGTGCATCAAAAGCCGTCGTCTTAGGTTCAAAAACTAGCTATAAGTAGTGCTATATCAATACTTCAGTTTTTTATAGTGAAGTTCGTTATACTTATTTTATGTTTATCCAATTAGAGGCACCATGTCTAAATATCTCAGTATTCTGACTCAAGATCCTATAGCTTATAAAGTTGCATTATACGAATTTGGTGGTGATATCGTAGAAGACATCGAGCTTATCCACTGCACGTCTGATCCAGCAGAGCTCAAAGCCTCAAAAACCGAAATTTTGTTAGCGGATCCGGATTTAGCAGCAACTGTTGTTGAAGACTTACCGCATCTACAATGGTTACAATCTACCTGGGCTGGGAATAAACCGTTATTAACACATCCTCGAAAAGATTATTTATTATCCGGTGTTAAAGACGTATTTGCTCAACAAATGGCCGAGTATACTTTGACACATATCCTCAACCATGAGCATCGAACGAGTGAGTTTCAGACACTCCAAACAGAGAAAAATTGGGCTCCGCCAAGTAAATCATCGATAAAAAATAAGTGCTTAGGAATTATGGGGTTTGGTAATATAGCCCAAAGCATGGTTCCTATGTTAGAGAGTGTGGGTTTGAAAATTGTCGGGTTGAACTCCAGTGGAGAAACGGTAGCTGATTGCTCGCATATACACATTGAAGGCCCGCCAGATAAAAATATTTTTGCATCCCAATGTGATTACTTACTGAATTTATTACCAGACACTAAAAGCACTTATCATTTTATAGATAAGTCATTCACTGAGCATCTACCGCAGAATTGCTTGTTTATTAATGCAGGCCGAGGTACGGTTATTTCTGATGATGTGTTGTTAAACGCGTTGGCTCAAGGCCAGATTAAACAAGCCGTTTTAGATGTTTTTGAACGAGAACCCTTACCTACAAAAAGCGTATTATGGTCTCACCCTAAAATATACATTACACAACATACTGCAGCAAAATCGTCAGCTGAAGATATTATTGATATATTAGTTCGTAATTTTCAACGCTTTAAAACGAAGGAACCACTTAAATACCAACTTAGTTGGTTAAAAGGTTACTAATTACAAAATAGCAACTCAGTTTGGTTAAATGGTTACTCATTTTGTTTGCTGAACAAGTGATACTTTACTTACTCACAAAATGTCTTCTTAAGCAGGTTATAAAGGTACCTACAATGTTTAAATTTAAACGCATTACTTTTACGTGGTTGGTGTTAACACTATCCGTACTCAGCAGTATGCACGTATCTGCATTCACAGCCCCACCAAAGATGCTCTCAGATAAAATGCAAACACCTCCACCACTATCATTGAGTCAGATAACCCCGACTGCACAAAATGCATTTTTTGCGAATATTCGTGCGTTATGTGGCCAGAGTTTTGCGGGAAAAATTAAAGTAGATACGAGTAATAGCGCTAGTTTTTCTGATAAAAAATTAGTTATGCATATCAGGCAGTGTAGCGATGAGCAACTCCATATTCCGTTTCACGTTGGCGCTGATGCCTCCCGAACTTGGGTCGTTAGTAAAACAGGGGGCGGACTTTTATTGAAACATGACCATCGCCATGCAGACGGTTCTCATGATGATTTGACCATGTATGGCGGGCATACTGTAAACGCAGGTTCTGAACATACTCAGGCATTTCCTACCGACCCATATACGCAAAATCTTTTTATCAATTTAGGCTACCCGCAAAGTTTGCGAAATACTTGGGAAATGTTCATCTATGAAGATACATTTACATATCGACTGACTAGGGAAGGCTTTGAATTTAGAGTGGAGTTTGATTTATCTCAACCTGTGGCAACCCCAGTAACGCCTTGGGGTTACCCATAGATTTGTGTATTGGAAATTAAATGGAAAAACTAGAGCCACAGCCACAGGTTGTGGTTGCATTGGGGTTGTTTACTAAGAAGCGAGAACCTTCTAAGCCTTCGGTGTAATCGACAACACCACCGACCAAATACTGCAAACTCATTGGATCGACTACTAATGTGACAGATTCTTTCTCAATCGTCATATCACCTTCATTTACCTTTTCATCAAAAGTAAAACCATACTGAAAACCCGAACAACCACCTCCAGTCACATAAACGCGAAGCTTAAGTTCAGGATTACTTTCTTCTTCAATCAAAGTTTTAACTTTCTTTGCTGCTGCATCAGAAAACTCGATAGGTACTGCGGTTTCTACGGTCATGTGTTTTTTACACTCCTAAAAATTCAAATCTAATTATCTAATACTTGAGTAAATTCATCAAGTATTAGCCAATAAAAAACTACTCTGGTGTAGCAGTCAAAATATCTGACCATAAGTATTGATTAGATACTGTTGCACGTTTGCGCTTCCATTGCATGACATTTGTATTGAGTAACACTAGTTGAGGGATAAAACCTTCCGGAATATCTAAGACGTAAAAGCGTTCTATAAAATATTGATACTTATAGGATAAAGGACTATTTTTTTCGATAAAATCAAGCGAGCGACTCAACAAATCACTGACATTATAGGTTTTGACATCAGTACCTTCGAGACCTCTGATTCGTAAATCTAAATTCCCGTATATAGTGGATTTTAATGCTCGTCCTTGTACCAGTAACAGCGTTAGCAAAACTTTGTTATCAACAGGTAATGGGTCAACTTTGATGGTTTGAACAGACAAATAACTATCCTTATTGTCTTTATTCATCACCTGTTCGTACATCGTGATTTTTTGTTTTAAAACGCGTTGCTCAGTCAGTATATCCGTCATGTTTTCCATCAGCTCTTCAGTACTTCCTTCCAGCAAAGCCAATGCTACTTTTTGCTCGCTAACCATTAAGTTGAGACGCGTATTTTCTAATTGAGTATGGTGCAATGAGCCCGATAGATTTTTGATCTCTGCCGTTTGATCATTAACAAAATGACCGGCATACAAAAATCCCAACACACCACCACTGACAACTAAGCCTATAATTACCGCATACAAGGCTAGTTCACTGCGTATTTTCACCCACTTTGCTATGTCCACATGACCCTCAAAATTTACTCCTAAATTTCAATCCATCGTTATGATACACTTTAGAACAACGATTAAACAATCATAAAGCAAATGAATCTTCATCATCTCAGAGTGGTACTTTCGCAGCCTAAAACATCTTGGCAACTTTGTTTGCTTGGAGTGTTAGCGGGTATTTCTGCAGGATGTGTGATTATTTTATTTCGCTTAACATTTCAAACACTGCAGTTATACGTCTTACCGGAAGTGGGAGCATATGCTGAATTACCGTGGTGGGGCCGCTTAGGATTACCTTTTTTAGGTATTTTCGGCATCTACTGTGTCGCAGCATTAACTGGCTTTAATCATTATCGAGTGGGGATCCCCTTTGCCATCCATCGAGTAAAAATGCACTTTGGCTTGATGCCACTGCGCTCCACAATCAATCAGTTCTTCGGTGGTATTTTTGCCCTTGCTAGTGGCTTTTTTGTCGGCCGTGAAGGTCCTTCTGTGCATTTAGGCGCTGCCGGTACTAGTTTCATTGGTGATGGCTTAAAACTTCCCTATAACTGTATCAGAATACTCGCTGGATGTGGCATAGCAGCAGGCATCTCAGCATCTTTTAATACGCCCTTTGCAGCTATGATTTTTGTGATGGAAGTTGTGCTAAGGGATTATCGCATACATATTTTTATCCCCATTATGATTGCCGCGGCAATCGGTTCGGTAATGTCGCGTATGGTCTTTGGCGATGGTACTGCGCTGTTATTCCTGTCTTTTGCTAACCTGGACCAATGGATTTATGTATATTTAGTTGTTTTTGGACTTGGGCTAGGCACATTAGCTGCACTCTTTAACTTTCAATTAATGGCCATCATGCGCACTTGTCAAAACATGGCATTGCATTACAGATTTATCATTGCTGCAGGATTCACTGGTACGATTGGAATTTTCATTCCAGATGCAATGGGAGCAGAGTTTTTATCCATACACAGTTTGTTGGATGCAAATATTGAAATTCAAGCTATCTTTTTAATTTTTTTAGCCAAGTTTGTGTTGGGTTGTATCGCAATTGGTTTAGGGATCCCAGGTGGAATAATTGGTCCTGTTATGATTATTGGCATGTTTGCCGGTGCTTTACTCGCCTACCCCTTAGAGAATATTCTCGGTACAACCCAATATCATGACACGTTTGTTCTCTTGGGCGTTGCAGGTATGCTAACTGCGGTGTTGAACGCTCCACTAGCCGCGATGTCTGCTGTCATGGAATTATCTTACACACCACAAATTGTGCTGCCATGCATTTTAGTAATTGTCCCAGCCTATGTGATTTCTCATCAAGTATTTAAAAACCGTTCCATTTTTATTCAACAACTAGAGCTACAAAGCCTCCCCTACCGTCAATCATCCATTACGCAAAGTTTACAAAAAACAGGCGTGTTGGCATTAGCTCACAAAAACATTATTACGTTTGGTGCAGATGAAGCGCATACCCTTGTTAATCAGCTCAAAGCGGATCCTGACCATTATTACCTAATAAAAACGACCAATGCACATTATCAAGAACATGCGCGCTCGACTGATAAATTTGCAGAAAACGCATACAGTCTTGAACTTGAGAGTCCATATAACTTTGAACTGATCACACCGAATTTAGAATTAGAAAGTGCCACTACTCCTGAACCACGAGATGCTTATTCACAAACACCCTTACCTATTTTTTCATTTCAAAATACTCTATCTGAAGTGTATGATGTACTGAAGGTAGAAAGACGCGGGGCGGTTCTAATCATGTGTCCTGACGCAAAAACGATCCACGGCATCATTACATGGAACATGTTGCATACTTACTTATTTCAACAAAACTTCTAACTGAGACGATATGACGATTTTATGGCTAAAGGCCTTACATGTATTTTTTATGTTAGCTTGGATGGCTGGGATATTCTATCTACCACGACTTTTTGTATATTTTGCGGAATCTACACATCAAGAAACCCGGGATACCTTAAAAGTCATGCAGCGCCGCTTGTGGTTTTTTGTAACGCCCTTTGCCCTGCTTACCTTAATATTTGGTGTTTGGCTAATTGTCAGCTATGGCAGTGCATGGCTGGCAGCCTCAGCTTGGCTACACGCAAAACTCGTGTTGGTCTTTGCCCTGTACGCTTATCATATTTACCTATATCTGATTATGCGGGACCTAGCACAGGATAAAAATATTAAGACACCAAAGTTTTACCGCATCCTCAATGAACTTCCAGTTCTGGGCGTCCTGGCTATTGTGGTGTTTGCCGTTGTGAAGCCATTTTAAAAAGCTCGAAGTTTGAACTGCACTATGAGAACTCTCGCGCAAATCTTCGTTGTGTTATTCAGTGCTAAATGGATTGGCAAATTGTTCCAGCTGATTAGGTAAATAACTGGCAAAAAGTCCGCTTAGTTCGTTATATTGCATTATAGCTTCAGGTAGTTCAGCGAAGATTTGTGGTAATGCAGCAGCCAAGGTGGATGCGTTATCACCTGCTCTTTCAAGGGCAACCGTTACATCGACAAACGTAGAAAACATATTTAAACAATGCGTTAAATTATCCGCTTGTACCGTTTGCTCTTCTGTAGGTAGCTTTTGCCAAGCGGCTTGCCACATCGCCTCACATTGCTCATGGGCGAGTAATAAACCAGCGAGAAAAAGTTGGCAAGGTGTATTCACGGTTTGACTGTTTTCGTCATATTCCCACTGCGTAATAAAAGCAATGTTTCCTTGCGACATGTCTTGTAGTGTTTCTGCCATCTGCTGCATCAACACTTCTGTAATTTTATTAATTTGCGCTTCTTCACACAACTGCTGATGTTGAGCAAATGTCCAAGGCATCCATTGCTCAGGCATTGGGATCTCGGGAGTAGCACAAACACCAAAAATCATACCTTGTACAACATCCTCTGCATGCAAAGCTGTCGAAATTTGCGAGTTTTGATAAAGTTCAGATAATGGAGACATAAATAAGTATCGTAAAATTAATTACAGTTACTATATCATAAAAAGTGTAGCGCTCATGCAACAAGAGGGTTATCTTTAATTAACAGCATTCATTTAAAACAAGGAAGTTGATACATGCGATCCAACGCAAAAAAATCCATGCAAACTATCGGACTGCTTGAGAGTGCTGGTATCAAAAAAGTTGAACAACTTTTCCAAGCCGGCGCCGAAGGTGTTATTCTTGGCTGCACAGAAATTGCTTTGTTAGTGCAACAAAATGATACACAAATTTCCCTTTTCGATACACCTGAGCTGCATACAAAAGCAGCCGTCGAACGAGCATTACAAGGATAACCTATGGCTAGTGCAGCAGCTGTCCACATATTAGTAAAAACAGAAAGAGAAGCGTTAAGTATTTTACAGCAGCTAAAAAAAGGAAAGAATTTTGGCCAGTTAGCAAAAAAATATTCTCTGTGTCCTTCCGGTAAAAAAGGAGGAGAACTCGGTGAGTTTCGCAAAGGCCAAATGGTGAAACAGTTTGACGACGTTGTGTTTAAAAAGGCAGTTCTAGAGCTACATGGTCCCATTAAAACCAAGTTTGGCTTTCATATTATCAAAACCTTATATCGCAACTAAGTCCTCTAACTATTCACTGGAGCGCCTCAATCTATGTCAACTCGCACCTCAGGTTTACTTGTCACCGCCGCTTTTATCGGACCAGGAACAGTGACTACAGCCACCCTGGCAGGTGCCAGTTTTGGTTATAGCTTGGTCTGGGCTTTAGCTCTATCAGTCATAGCAACTATCGTCATGCAAAACATGGCTTGTCGAGTAGGTCTAGTTACCGGTCAAGGTTTAGCTGGCGCTTTACACCATACGGTTGAGCACCCTTTGCTGAAATGGCTTATGATGTTTTTGGTTGCTGGTGCTATCGGTGCTGGTAACGCAGCCTATGAGGCCGGAAATATTTCAGGTGCGGTACTGGGTTTAAGTCAACTTGTAGGTGGCTCAAACTATATTTGGGTCTTAGGTATTGGGGTGGTAGCAGGATTTGTCATCTTACACGGCAATATTACCATTTTTGAAACACTCTTAATCACGCTCGTTTGTATTATGAGTGCGGTGTTTATTTTAACGTTCATCTTATTAGTGCAAACCCAAGACATCAGTAATATTGTTTCGGGATTACTACCCACAGGTCTGGCTTTAGACAAGATAACCTTAATTATCGCTTTAATCGGCACGACTTTGGTCCCCTACAACTTATTTTTACAGTCGTCGATGGTCGCTCGGGAAGCTCAAAAACCTGTAAAATCCGACCATATAAAGACTGTAGACAAGCAAAATGTCTTAAGTATTGGTTTAGGTGGATTGGTGACATTTGCCATAATGGGGACTGCTGCGAGCACCTTTTTTGCGCAAGGTCTGCAAGTTGAGGCGGGTAATATAGCTTTGCAACTCACACCATTATTGGGTGATTACGCTCAGATATTTTTCGCTTTGGGATTACTCGCTGCTGGCTTAACCTCGGCAATGACAGCACCAATTGCCGGTGCTTATGCTTTATCAGGGGTGTTTAAACTATCAGAACAACCCACAGCAAGACATTTTAAAATTATCGCCATGAGTATTTTAGCTTGTGGTGTTGGTGTTGCGTTACTTGGCTTTAAACCAATCTTGGCAATCATTTTTGCGCAAGCAACCAATGCCTTACTACTACCATTTATTGCCATATTTTTATTACTGGTAATGAACGACAAAGACGTGATGCAAGATCACACAAACAAACTATTCAACAATGTATTTGCTGGATTTATTGTGCTTACCGTCAGCGGTCTAGGACTTTACAAACTTACTTCGCTATTTTTCTAATTGGCTACTTTGTGAGTATAAAGTCCATTGACCATTATGCGCTTAGACGAGCAATAACCTCGTCTAACATCTCACGGCTTACACCATAATTCAAACGGAAGAATTGGTCATTGCCAAAATCAATACCTGGAGAAGGACCGACGCCTTTGGCCTCTGCCCATTTTTGGACATTTTCTACCCCCAGACCAGATGCATCCACCCACAATAGGAACGTCGCCTGAGGCGCTTTTGCAGTAAGTCCTGGTATACCATTAATCGCTGAGACTAAATGATCACGGTTTGCCTTCAAATAAGCTTTCTGAGCCTGTAGCCATTCATCACAACGTGTAAAAGCAGCCTCTGTAGCAATTAGTCCCATAATTGTGACCCATGGCACCATGCCTTGCGCAGCTTGGGTAAATTGAGTGCGTAACTTAGCGTTAGGGATAATCGCAAATGAAGCCCCTAAGCCAGCTACATTAAATGTTTTATTAGCTGCCATTAGGGTTATCGAATGATCTCGGAGCTGTGAATGCGATCCTGCGGGAAGGTGAGGTATGTCATCTAGAATAAGATCACAGTGAATTTCATCACTACATAAAATCACGTCATTTTCACGACAAATTTTAGCAACTCGATCCAGTTGTTCCTGACTTAGCACACTGCCAACTGGGTTCATGGGGTTGCACATGATAAACAATTTGGTCGCATCATTCTTTGCGGCCTGCTCCAAAGCTACAAAATCAATCATCCAGCGCCCTGCAACTTCATGGGTTGGTATATGTACAGCATGGCAGCCTTGGTTTTTAGGTGCCGCTAACAGAGGAGGATAATTAGGAGATTGTACTAGTACACTACTTCCTGGTGCACTGAATGCTTTGACCGCCATATTAAACGCAGGACATACGCCAGGCGTCCAAACAATCCACTTAGGGTCAATTGTC